>Ga0209657_1001718_pt1 | contig 12907 bp, 15 predicted proteins | sample SaaInlV_100m_DNA_FD_184650 | JGI IMG/M metagenome (GOLD analysis project Ga0209657, IMG submission 184650) | Marine microbial communities from expanding oxygen minimum zones in the Saanich Inlet - SI037_S3LV_100m_DNA (SPAdes) (version 2) | ecosystem: Environmental > Aquatic > Marine > Intertidal... | reverse complement strand
CGGTAGGTTCTGAGGAAGAAGATAATTTTGAGGGAATTATGGGAGTCAAAGCCATGTCACTTGTGAAATTCTTTGCACAAAACAGGCAACGTGCAATCACAAAGAAATTCTTTCAATCCCCTCATCCAATGGCAAACAAAAAGAAATTCTTTTACAAATGGCGTGATCCATTCATACCTGTACTGTTTTGGAATAATTCAACACTGAGGATGGTTATTTCTCCGACTAGAAAGTGGCTTGAACCCATATGTACAATATGTTCAAATGCTGGTGGGGGTGTAGACTCTCAAATCAATATTGCCAAATTCTGTGAGGAATCAGAAACAAAATTCACAAAGGGAACTTTTACAGGCGTTATCAAGCAGTTTTTGCGTGAACAAGGCGTAAACACCTATTCTGCAAAGACTGTACAGGCCAGAAGGTATCTTGACAAGGCATTGGAAATGAAGGTATTCAATCTCGAAGAACTCGCATTACATTACGGATTAAAACCAACTGTAACAAAAATGAGAAAGAAACTTGATGGTGAATTAACCAAATGACAATCAAACATCTAAAAGAAAATAACATGACATATCCTGAACATTTCAAGAGAGCCATGTTAATGAGTTTGGCTTTATTCATTCATGCTTTCATACCTAACGCATTTCCAACTTATGCTTCAGATAAAATCAATAGTGGGAATAAACAATGATCTGTGACCAGTGTTTTAGTCCAATAAAGTCCTTTAACTGGCACAACAATATGAGATTGTGCAAGGCTTGTATGCACAAGGCACATCCCTGGAAGAAGAAAAAGTGTACAGATAACTCATGTCCAGCCCCTACACTACTGGACCTAAAGAAAAAATGGGAAAAGAAATAGTCTAATCTTTATTTACTCAGTATTAACTCATTAATTCATGTGTATGATTGATGCAGCATTAGTTTTTTATCCCATAGCTACTGCTTCATTAGCCTATACAGGTGTAAGACTATGGAGAAAATATAACGAATCCAAGGCAAAGACCAATGCTCAACCACCCACCACACAATAGAGCCATTCGCTTAAACGTGAATGAAAATATGATGGGTGGATTGTTACTCATTCTTCAACTACCTTAACTTCAATATTCTTAATACTTGATAACATATAGATTACAATTCCTATGCCGATTGCAAATAGTATGACACCCACTGCCCCTACAATAGAAAAGCCTGGAACTCCCAAAAATGTGGCAAGACCTAGCCATCCAGCAGAAAAAGCCATGAGTACAAAACCGATAATTGAAATAAAGTATGGATTATTCATATTCCTCATCCTTTTCTCTTTCCCTGCCTAGGAATCCGTCAAAGAGTGATTTCTTAGCCTGGTCTTTCATTGTGTACACACGTTCAACCTTGTTCTTGTTAATCTTGTCAATGAGTGTACTTTGTGAGTTTTGAGCATTACGTTGTGATTCAGATGATTTTGCATCAATGGACCTACGGTATGAGATACCCATATCAATTATTTCTCCACCAATTTGTACAGCTCTTGTTGGTGACATATAGTTTGAAGCCATTGAAGCAAGTCTTTCCCATTCTTTTAATTCCAAAGCAAATCGGCCATAGGTATTGGCATTTACTGAACCTGTCTTAAACCAAACAGTATCATCATCGATGATTTGTTCTTTGGTATATGATCCATCTTTTTGCTGAACATCAATAGTTTTTTGACTTGACTGAATGATAATATCAATTAAATCGTTATACTTTGGCTGACCTTCAGGCTGTGGCAATTCCCATCACACTAAAGATTTAATTAATTACCGAGTAAATAACGTTTGTGGGAAAAGTAAAGATTAGGATTACTTTGACTAGGTATCAGCGTGACAAACTGATAGGAAAGCAGTACAGGGATGATTCCTCGTTCACAGGTTCCTTTAGTGAATATAAAAAGAAGAAAAAAAAAGAGTTTAAATCATAAATATTACCGATAAAATAACAAGTTATGCGAAAAGTCAAAGCCCCAAAGTGGAATCTTTATTTAATTAAACAATATAAGAAAAAGAGTAGAACACGATGACAGAAATAAAAAATCTTCAAAGAAGAAAACATCCATCACAATCAAGAAAACGATCTATATGGGAGAAAGTTCAAAATGAATGGTAATAGAATCTGTGCAAAATGTGGTCATACATTTAGTGGTTCATCATGTTCTTATTGTAAAAAAGGCAAGAAAAAATTTCAACAATTCTAATGGGATATAAAAAATTAGTAAAGCATAAGCGTAAACCAAGAAAGGACACAAAATCATTTTCTAAAAATACTGAAACAACTGTTTATCAATATGGTGACGGTGCATACAAAACACAATCTCATTTATCTGGAAGATACACAACTTACAATTCCAAAGGCCGAGTTATCAAAAACCGTTGAACATTTATCTATACAGAATTAGTTAATTTATTGTCAGTGGAGTTTTAACACCCATTACATACTCTCGCTGAACACCCCCCTCTCCTAATCGGTAGGGGGCAAATTTATTAACTCGGTAAATAATCGTGATACATGGGTGTATTGTCAGGTCGTGATATTCTTACTTCCAAATTTATCACAGCCGAAATAACTGATTCAGAAGATCGAATCCATTATGTTGCGATCAAGCATACCATTGGGGATTACTTTGTTGCAGACCTTGACGGAAAGTTCTTTGCCTTTACATTAAAGAACGCAAGAATCCTAACCCATCGTGTCACAATGACCAAATCATTCAGAGTCATTCAGTTTGACACCTCACATTATTCATCCTTAAAACCTGAAACAAAGGAGCTTGAAATTATGCTATCCAAAAATTCACTGCCAAAGATGAACGGAATATTGCACAACGTATTGCGAGTCCTGGCAAGGAGAGAAAAACATGAGTTTAATCCTCACAGTATAATTGACTTGGTGGCAGAATTTTCTGACAAACAAGGACAGTTCCCTGATGAAGTCAGAAATATCAAGAATTATCTTTTGGAATTGGATGTTGACACAATCGTCACGCCAGTCAGAAAAGTAACTGATTTTATTCAAGAGGACCTTATTACCACATCCCCAAGTTTCCTAGGTGAATTGGTTCCTCGTATTCAAAGGTTAGACAATGAACATCGCAAAATTACCAACACTCCTGTCAAAGGAACTGGTGGTATTCTCAAACTGGCAGTAATAGCACTAATGGCAGTAGTGATTATTGTTGGTGTTGTGTATGCAAATGATCAGGGTGTGTTTGACGGAGTAACTTCCTTTACTGACTCACTTGGAACAGTAGGAGAGGGATTGAGTGGACTGCCATCGCCAACGCAAGGATTCCAAACCCCTGCTGCTGGAATGGATTTCTCTGATGCAGCAATCCAGGCAAAGTATACTCCAGAGGAATTGCAAGTTGCAGTGAACAATGGCGAAGTCGATTACAACAAACTATCATCAAACATGAAAGATATGCTGGACAACGTAGAGGTCGACCAATGACACTGACTGACAGGGAAAAGAAAATCATACTGATCAAGTATATTGTTCATGGAGTATCGCCTTTTTCTGAAGCACCAATAAACACTAGATTAAAGATGTTAAAGTCTGCAATTGAAAAGTCTGGATTGGTTTATGATGATGATGAATTACAGTCAATAGGCCAAGAATGTCTGGAGTTACAAGGAAGATTAAACAGTGGACTGATGGAGTTTCTTAGGGCAAACAAGGACATGATAGTCAAGGCACATCAGGAAATTCACAAAGGCAACGAATCCCTCAAGGAAGAAGTAGGCGAGGATGTTATCAAGGAATCTGATGAATTATTAAAGAAACCAAAGTGGTTTGACAAATTTAGATAAAGATAAAAAGATACCGAGTCAATAACAAGTAATGAATATCACACTTATTCTTTTTGCAGTTTCAATGCTTTCAAGTCCGTTCATCATTGACCAGGCATATGGTCAGACAAATATCGAAGTCGGAGAAACAGCCCCATGTTTTATGAACTATACAGCAGGGGCAGAAATGTGGAAGAACTGTAACTTTCAGGGAGATCCATTAGGGGCAACGCTGCTTGGATTTGAATGGGTTACTGGTGGACTGTTCTCAATGATTGTCGTTGCATTGATTGTTGTCATGGTTTACATAAAATACCACACTGTCATTTATCCGATTGCAATTGGAATTATCATGCTTCCAACATCTTTCTTCTTGTTCCCAGATGCTTTCATTTCATACACTTTTGTAATGGCAGCAGTTGGAATAGCTGGTGGAATTTATGCGATATACATAGTGGCTACAAGGGATCGCTGATGGGAAAGACCAAGACAGTTTCCCCATTGAGAAAGTTCTACAAGTGGAAGTATTCAGGACTGATTGTAGTTCCAGGGGCTTGTGCAATAATACTCTGTACATGGTTTTATCTTACAGCTCAGGCAGAATTTTTTGAATACTGGACCTGTGACACAATTAAAAATTACATGATGGACATTGATGTTCCAGATCATATCACAGCACATAATGACTTGACAGAAGAACAGCACTTACACTTGCACAAGATACTTGGCGAATGTAATTCCTTTGACAGATTTGATGAGCCATTTCAACATCCTTAGAAATTCTCTTTTTAAAGTTTTAACACTTTTCAAAAGTGTTCAAGTGTTATATATTCGGTAACGACTCGTCAACACATGGCAGATCAAAGTTTAATGGGATATGTCGGTGCATTTATTGCAGTAGCAATTATGCTCGGTATCGGAACATTAATTCTAGGTGGAGCTGCAACCGATTGTACAGGCTTAGAGGGTTACGATTCAACAACCCCAGCAAGTTCAACTGGATGGGCTCTCCAATGTATCAACAACAACACCCAATCACAAGCTGGCTATAATCTCTTGATTATTACCTTGATTGTATTGGCAGCAGTAGTTGTTCTTACAGTCGTCAGAATGTTATCTTAGAAAAAGTAAAATTTTTCGAAGTTTCATTCATGACTTCCTTTTTCTTTTTAATTCTAAAAAGTTAATTACTCGGTAAAATATCGTTAAAGTATTGAGCTCTCTAGTATATCTCGGACTTTCTCTTGTACTTTTCGTAATAACTTATGGTGTGGCTTTTACAATTATGCCAATGATTTTTGGGGCTTTCTTTAATGTTGCAGACATTTCTGGCCTGTTAGATCCTACTGCTTGTGACACCTCACCTACCTCTGCTGCTTGTCAGTGGGGAACAATATACGAAACAAACGAGGACACTGTTCAGTATCTTGTTCCCCTCATGCCAACCTTGGGTATTGTAATTATCATAATCAAGGTCCTAATGACAGCATCTGCCAGGGGTAGAGATTGAACCCTGTATTATTTCTCATTCCATTACTGTTAGTGATAACTGTACCAACTGCTTTTGCTCAAGTTGTAGAAACCAAAGGTCAGAACTATGACCTCGTTGAGAACTTTTTTATCGGTGAAGCCAACTGGGTTTCACACCCTGAAAGAATTATGGACGGTGGGTGGAAAAACTATGCACTAAGCAATACTGCTGAGAAAGTAATCTTTAACACAAATTCCGTTGGTTCTTTTATTTTCGATAAGAACAGTTGTTCATATTCAATCTATGAAAACGGTTTCAACGGTGAGCAAATCATTCCAAGTGTAAGTGCAGTTGCAACGTATCTTAACAATGGTCAATGGCAAAACCTTCCTGTAAATGATGAAGCCTGTACCGTTACAGTTTCAGAATATGAAGATAGTGTCTTTCTTACAAGTACCAAAGTAATTACTGAGGATATTACAGAAGATATTTTCATTGATTACACTGGAACTACTGAGAACTTTTACGGTAATGCAACTAACGCAAATTTTAATTTAATTCAAAGTAGCAACGGAACTAACACAGGATATTTCAATGGGGAAACTAGAGTATTAGAATCAGTTGAAGTAGGAAAATTCGTACAAGAATTAAGACTAGATATTAATTCAGGATTCAAAGAAACTTTCAAAGTAACACATGACGGTTCAGAAGAACTAGGAATTTCGCAGACCATACATTCAGGGGAATCAATAACCATTGGTCAAACTGTAATTGATATTGCAGAATTAAACGGACAAAGTTTTGATAGACAATTCATCATAGACAATGAAGCAGAAATTCTAGCCATTACTGACAGTGTAAAATATGATTTTGATACAGGTATTGAAAGTCTAAGTAACGTGAACATTATCTTTGATGGTGATTACAAAGTTAATTTGGATTATGCTGGTGGTGGATTCGTAGGTTATCTGGAAATTGACCCTACCTTTACTCAAAGTGGTACAGCAATATCCGTTAGAGATTCATCAGGGGTTACAGGTTCAGTATGTGCTGGTAATTCATTATCTCTTAATACTGATTTCAGAATTGACAAACAATCTTCAAACAGTAATATCAATACAAACTGTATAATTTCAGCACAGAAATTTGACGTTACTTCATTACCTGATGCAATAGTAATTACTGATGCTCAAATCAGTTATACCGTTACAGGTGTAAATGGAGTTGGTGAGAATTGTGAATGGACAAGTTTAGAAAATGACCCTGACACATTAACAGCACAACAATTATGGAATGATATTACAGGTGATGATGGAACTACAACTGTATTTTTAAATGAAAATTCATGTACTACCACAGGTAGTAAAACCGTTACACTTGGTTCATCAGTTTATGCAGATATTGCAAATGAAGTTAGTACAGGGGATAACGAGTGGGCAGTTGGAATTAAACATGCTTCAATGACAAGGACTGCAACTTCAACAAATACCCCAACTCAAACTTTCAGTAGTGCCACTTTAGATTTAACATACACAGTCCCAATAGCACCTCAACCACCAACTGGACTTACAACTGTCACAGGTATTCCGATAGAACTTGACTGGACTGCCCCAGTTGACAACGGTGGTAGTTCCATCACAGGCTACAAGGTGTACCGAACACTAAACGAGTTTGCACTATCTGAGTTGCCTGATAATTCTGCAAATTCAAACGGTGTAGATTTTATTGATAATGAGTTTTTGGTGCACGATTCTAGTCTTGTATCAGGTACATTAACAACACCAACAATAACCAAATCTGCTGGTACAGTTAACTCAGGTCAAACACATACAGGATTTGGAAATTCATGGGGATTTGATGGGGGATTAAAGACATACGTTACTGATTCAATGGATTTGAGTGGGGATTGGACTTTATCATACTGGTGGGAACGTGATGGTTCAAGTGGTGTCCAGTCGCCAATGTATTTTAATAACGGTGTAGTTTATCTATATCATTATACCGATAGTAACCCATCTTCACATTATCAGGGAATAGGTTCTAACAGTGGTGCTCCTAGTGGCTGTGGTACATCATGGTCGCCTAACTCATGGCAACATACTACTTTTACAGTTTCGTCAGGAACAATACAAGTATATCTTAATGGCGTTGCTTGTGGCAGTTCTTGGACACAGACAGGATTCACAAACCATAAAATTCCAATAGGTATGAAATATGAAGAACATACTGGTGCTATGACAAATATGCTTGTAGGTTCTATGGACGAAATAGTATTCTATGATAGAACACTAACGTCAGGGGAAGTTACATCATTATATGGTGGCACATTACCAACATCTCAAACATTATACTATTCAATGGATTCAACATCTAATCTGAATAATGAAGTATCTGCATTAATTACGTCTATTTCTGATTCATCTGTAAACTCTATACCTATTACAGGAACTACAACATCAACAACTGGTGTCATATCCACAGGACTTCAAGACCCTAACCTATCTTTCACTGATAGTAATATTCCTGACAATACAGATGATTTCTCGATTGGAAGTTGGGTGAAACTTGATACAACACCCATCAACACCAAACTTCTCGGACTCAATGACGTAACATTCAATGTCGGAACGACCAGTGCAAGTGTTGACGGTATTGCTACTGTAAATTATAAAGTCCACTCATTCACAAGTTCAGGTAACTTCCAAATTACTTCGGGTTCAGGTAATGTAGATTACTTGATGGTCGCTGGTGGTGGCGGTGGCGGTGGTTCTAAAACTGGCAACTCAGGTGGCGGTGGCGGTGGTGCTGGTGGTATGTTACAAAATACTGCAAGTTTGTCAAGCAATACTTATTCCATTACAGTAGGTCAAGGTGGTACTGGTGGTATCGGTGGATATGGTACTGGAAACGGTGGGTGTACTGGCGATGATGGTACTGATTCAACATTTAATTCATTAACTGCTATCGGTGGCGGTGGTGGTGCTGGTGGTTCAGGTCAAGGTGGTAATTGTGCTCATGGAGTAGGAAATGATGGCGGTTCTGGCGGTGGCGAGGGAACGTATGGACAATACGGTACAACTTCATCGCCTTATTACGGTACAGGAACATCTGGACAAGGTAATAACGGTGGGGCTCAAGTTCCTTATGGAACAGGCGGTGGCGGTGGAGCTGGTTCAGTAGGTGGTACTGGAACAAGTTCTACTAGCGGTTCAGGTGGTGACGGTTTATCATCAAGTATAACTGGAACTGCAACTTTCTACGCTGGTGGTGGCGGTGGAGCTGGTTATGACTCTAACGGTGGAACAGGCGGTTCAAGTATAGGTGGTGACGGTGGGGCTCACGGTGGCACATCAAACGCATACGGTGGCGGTAATGGAGTAGCTAATACAGGTTCAGGCGGTGGCGGAGCTTCAATATGTACGAGTTGGGCGTGTTCTAGTGGGGCAGTAGGCGGTAGTGGTTCAGATGGTATTGTAATTGTAAAATACGTTGATGATGGTTCCATAACTGCAACTGGTGGTACTGTAACTACAACAAGTGCACAATCACCAATAACAATAATTAATGCCAATGGATTAACTGACAACACTTCAAGTCCACAGCATTACACTTTCACTAGAGATGGCAACGACTGGAAAATTTATCAAAACGGTGTGAGTGAAGCAACTGCAACGGATTCTACAAGTTTGGGAACTAATGTTGGAAATAATTATTCTACTAATCTAGATGGAATGATTGACGAATACTTTGTCAATTCTGATGTGCTAACTTCAACTGAGATTGATAATATTTATGACAGGGGTGTAGTACCAACACTACTGACAACTGTAACTGCAACTGAACATGACGACAGTACGGTTGTTGGTGGAAATAACTATTATTACTCAGTCAAGGCTACCAACGCAATAGGCGATTCTGATTTCCTTACACCTTTCGTTAGTGGACTTGCTGGAACTCCACCAGGGGTTCCAACTGGCGTAAGCACTGCAATTAACAATCCAAATACTACACCATTGGACATTACAGTTTCATGGTCTGCACCAACTAATGTTGGAAGTGGAACGCTTACTGGATTTGAAATTTATCGTGACGGTGTATTAGTTGATACAGTTGGATTGGTTTCAAGTATACCTAATACAGTTCCAAGTGGGGGTGGCACTTTTGTCTATTCAATGAAGGCAGTTTCAACTCATGGAACTTCTGGACTTTCTGGAACTTCAAGCATTACAACACCAAGCATACCTGACACACCAGCAGCACCAACTGGAAGTATCAATGATCCAAACGGATCTCCATTGGATGTTACTGTTTCATGGGTAGCTCCAAATGCTGGTGGCTCAGCAATTACAAACTATGACCTTTATCGTTCATCAACTTCAGGCAGTGGATTTACAGTTATTCAGTCTGGAGTTACTGGCCTTACTCATACTGACACGACTCCAAGTGCTGGAACTTGGTACTATACAGTTGCAGCAAATAACCTTGTTGGTTCTTCACTACAATCCCCTGAACTGTCAGTTTCAACTCCAAGTGTTCCAAGTGCAGTTTCTGACTTGGCTGGAAGTACTGTAAGTGATACAGCAATAAATCTAACATGGTCAGCACCTAGCAACGGTGGATCAAATATTATTGACTACTCTGTTTATCGTGACGGTGTTTCCATTGATACAGTTACAACCCCTGGCTACTCTGACACTGGACTTACACAACAGACATCATACACCTACACTGTCTATGCAAGAAACAATGTTGGAACTTCCTTGGTAAGCAACAGTATATCACAGGAAACTCATGGCGTACCAGCAGTGGTTCCGTCATTCCAGGCAACTTCAGCAGCACTTGATGCAATCACTTTGTCATGGACAGAACCTAATGATTACAATTCAGCAATTACAAGCTATGTCATTGAAAGGGAATCGCCTGTCGGTGGTGGCTTTGCACCTTTGGACACTATCAGTCCAGCCACAACTTACTCTGATACAGGACTTGTTTCAGTTCAGGAATACAACTATCGTATCAAGGCTGTAAACTCATATGGTAATGGACCTACAACTACTTCAAGTACGATAACATTACCAGCCCCACCAACTGATGTTGTCGTAACTCCAAGTACAAGTACGTCAGAATTGACAGTTACTTGGAACACACCTACCTTGACTACTGGAATTACAGGCTATCAGATAGTTAGAGAGGATGGAGTTGGCACAGGATTCAACCCAATAACAATTGCTTCTGGAACTTCCTTTACTGACACAGGACTCTCAACTAACATTTACTATAATTACAAAATGGCTTCAGTAACAGTTCAAGGAAACTCTGCATACTCTAACACTTATGTCCAAACAACATACCACTTGCCTAACGGAGTAGAAAGTCTTACTGCAACTTCAGGTGAACTGATTGATGCTGGTCTTTCATGGTCAGCCCCATCGGTTCCATATGGCTACATCACAGGATATGAAATCTATCAGTCAACTACTGGAACGCCTAATGTACTCATTGACAGTATAACTGCAACAAGTTACACTGCAACTAACTTGGACCCAACTGTAACATACTACTGGCTTGTCGCCCCTGTGACAATACATGGCTCAAACAGCACAGGCAATATTGCAAACGCAACTGCCACATCTGAAATCATAATTGGCGACATTGAACTAAGTACGGATGTCAATACTGACACAGCCCCGATATTATTTGATCAGGTAAGAACTGGAAACTCGACTGCATTGACAGTTACATATCCAAACACATATGATCTTACCTGTGAAACTGAATACAAGTTTGGAAGAAATACACAAAGCTATTCCAACTTAGTTCCTGTAACTGTTTCATCTACTCAATCATCACATACATTCAACTTTAACAATTCTGCCAATGAGATAATCTCTGTACGTTGTTATGATGAAAATACCAACCCAGGTGGTGTAAATCCAAATGATCCAAATGACGGAAAGGACCAAATCAACTTTTCAACACAGCCAATTGTAACACAGGTAAATGACTTCCAGAAAGGTCTGTATGGAATTTCAGGTGGTTTTGGAGCTTTTGACTTGGCCACATTGTTTGTAGTGATTATCTCAATGGTCGGATTTAACAGAAGAAACCCAGCAGTAGGTGTAGGTATCATGGTCACATTCATCGGGGCTATGGCATACTTTGGAATAATTGAAACCCCAACTATTGTGATGGGTGCAATCGCATTGGTGACAGTATTGGCAATAGGAGTTGCGAGGAACAAGTTATGATAGACAAGGCATTAATGATTATCATATTCATGTACGCAGTAGGGTTTTCCATGCTGGGCGTTCAATATACTTTGGCAGACACCTTTGGAATTACCATGACAAACATGGAAGGCACTCCGATAAAATCTGCATTACATGGATTCATCAAAGACGATGAGATCAATGAAAGAACTCAAAACATTGTGTCTGCAAACTTCCAGGGAAACAGCACATACTTTGACAAGGTAGAAACCTTCACGACAGGTGCTGCCTTTGTCGCATGGGAACTGGTCACTCTAATGACAGGAACTTACATCTTTTACATCATGTTTCTCTTTGGGGTTCCAGAGATTTTCGTACTTGTGTTTGTCACGCTTTACGTCTTGTTACTTGCCAGGGCAATACTTGGGTATGTCAGAGGAATTTGACCGAGTGCAAGTGCAACTACGAGTGTGATGAGGATTGTTCATGTATTTGCGATTTTTGTTTTTGGGATGTCTAATCTCTTTTCAAAAACAAGGTCAGAATATTTATCACAACATAAAGAAGTAATACGATAAAGAACAAAAAGTGCATTATCACCCATATCGGATTTAATAATGTGATCTTATCTGTGGTAACGTCTGTCAGTGTAATTATTGCATTGTTTGAATCCAACACCTGATCTGCCAATGTTTCAGTTGACAGATAAATATCCACACCAGCATTGGCCAGTACAAATGCACAAAGCATACTTGGAATGAGCCAGATAACCCTGACAGCCGACTGTGATACTGTCATTGGGGTTTCCTTAAATGAGGAAATGATCAGCATAATAATTCCAGCATAACAAACCAAAGCATACACGCCAAACTCAAGTATGCTCATATCAGACATGATCTCTTATAATTTTGCTAATATATTAAATATTACCGAGTTATTAACAAGTCATGGTTCTTGAACAGGACAAACCACAGGCAAGTCAGGCACAGGCAGTCTTAGACGAGCAACAATACCAAAAAGACCTGGCACAATACAATCAAGACTTGGAAAAATACAACAAGGAAAAAGAAGAATATGACAAACAACAAAAGAAAATAGCTGATGCAAAGGCAGCAGAAGAAGCAAGAATCGCTGAGGAAAAAAGAAAGGAAAAAGAAAAGGCTGACAAACGTGCAGCACAGTATAAGGCAATAGAGGAAAAATATGCTAAACAATATGCAGATAGTTTACATGCTTATCAAAATGCACCAAATCCTACCCCCCATCAAATTTATTCAGGCTATAAGGCAGGGTATGTAAATAAAAAAAATTATGATACAAGAAATAAAGAAATTAACAAACAGCACCAAGCTGAATTAACAGAATTAAGAACAGAACATTATACTGCTGACGGATTTCCTTTTGTAAATGTAGGTA
>Ga0209657_1001716_pt1 | contig 12914 bp, 22 predicted proteins | sample SaaInlV_100m_DNA_FD_184650 | JGI IMG/M metagenome (GOLD analysis project Ga0209657, IMG submission 184650) | Marine microbial communities from expanding oxygen minimum zones in the Saanich Inlet - SI037_S3LV_100m_DNA (SPAdes) (version 2) | ecosystem: Environmental > Aquatic > Marine > Intertidal... | reverse complement strand
ACAGTTCCTCTGTCTATTGTACGTCTAAGTTTTGGCTTGTCTGTAAACGGATATTTTTGTTCGTATATACTCATAACTACTTTGAACTTTTGTTTTGGCTTTACCACTGACTTTCGTTTTCTCATTTTCTATTCTCCATTTTTTTGATGATACGAACCAATTCATTGTAGCGTTTTCTACACTTTGACTTGTTTGTAAAAAACTCATGATTATCAGGTTGTGCTTCACTTATGACTTTGCCTGACCACGATACCTGTTTAGGATATACAAACTGGATTACAGAATTTTTCCTATCAATGTCGTCACGATAATCATCATAATCACAGTTTACAACTTTGAGTTGATATTCTACTTTATCTTTAAAGTCCTCTCTAGACCAATATTCAGTCCTTGTCATGTAAAGTCCTTTGTTGATTCCATTCTCTGTGAAATAATATTCATCTTCATCAGGTATCATTTCTTCTCTCCAACTGCTCTGACTTGGTTTTCCCTGCCAATGGCTCTGGCTTCATGAGAATCTTCTAGGACTTTTTGCCAATCTACGACTTGTCCTTTTTTCTCTGCAATTTTTGCATCACGAATTATCTTTCGACTTTTTCCTGTTGCAATGTAAACTCTAATGTTTTTCATGTATACCTTACGTAACATACCCAATTAAATGTTTCGACACGACACTGTAATGTACCCCAAATAAATGTATCGATTAAACATTTTTGTCTAAATTGATTTTCCACAACATGGACAAGCTGAATCAATTCTTTCATCCCATTCTGGTTTTGTTTTGTTCTTTCGATAATAGAAAGTATAAACCATCATGACAATTGGTGCAAAAGTTCCCAAAACAAATGTAACAAGTGGATTGTCAAGAATTACAGGATTTTCAACAACTGCATAAAGTATCATAAATAGAAATACTGATATTGTTGCTACGGTAATATAATTTCTGACTGTTATCTTATTACCCATTATAATATGTGTAAATAGTTTGCTTTTAAAGGTTTTCTATGCTCCGAAGCACTCTGAACACGTTCTTCGGTCATTATTTATGTAAGTATCCTTCTGTCCTGCTAATGATTTTCCACAACATTGGCAGTTCTTGATTGAATGAAGTTCCTTGTACTTGTACTGTTGAAAATCCTCCCATTCCTTTTCTGATATTATTGGTTTATCTTCTACAAGTTCTGGTGGTTCACATGACTCATGTTTTACACCAGCACCTTTTTTCCACATGACTTTTTCTCCAACTTCTATCATCTGTTCGCAAGTCTTGCATTTTGTTTCATACTTGTTCTTTAATGGAACCCAATTATCTGGGTTTATTGTTTTCATATTTGTTCCAATCCATTGAATACTATGTGATTATTCTTACACATTATTCTTCTACCAGTTTCCCTTGCAAATATTACTGTGCTGGAATCTACCAATAATTCTGACACTTCCTTACAACTTTTACAATCTTCGTTTATCATGCTAACACCTCCTTTTCTGCTCTCGTATTCTTTCCCTTGTGCCTTAATGGTATTCCACAGCACGGACAGAATCTGTTAAACTCTGTTTTTAAAAACCATGCCACGCACTCAGAGCAGTAGTTATGATCCACATACTTGTGTCCTGTCATTTTTGGAACATGTTGAAACTCTCCACATGAATGTTTGCAATATCTTGGCATCAATCCAAATAATATGATTTAGATATTTATTTGTTCCTTTGTCGCTTGGTTTTTCGTTTTGGTGGGCTTTTGAACTGGTTTATACTTTCATTTAACTTGCATATACTGCATATTATTTCTTCTGAAGTTGCATTACAGTTTTTGCAATTCACTTCTATACTTTATCCTAGCCTTTCTATTAAGTTCTTCCCTATTATCCCTGCCATATTTTAACTGTTTATTCAAAAAATATTCTTTATTCTTTTGATAATATTCCTTCATGTATTGTGATTTTCTATTTGTCCTACCATATTTTAGAGAATATGCCCTAGATTCATCCCTATGTTGCAGTATCTTGCACATATCACAGTATCTTCTGGTCATTTGTCCACGCAATGACTTGTTCATATCCCCATACTGAAATAATTTGTGACATCTAACACAACCTCTAGTCATCTTTTCCATTATTCTTTTCCTCTATTCTTCTTTCTGCAAATTTCTTTTCGGCTTCTATGCTTTCCAAATATTCAGGGTGTTCGTTTACAAACATATTCAATATTACGTGAAAGTATTTGGTTTCCTTGTCTCCAAGATCCGTTGTCTTGAACAACATGAACATTGGGTACATCAGACTTTCCATGACATACTGACCCTTGTATGAATAGAATAATTCGTTGTATTTGTCAGACAACATGAAATCTTTGGTAATTACCCCTGCTTCTAGCAAAGGTTGTTTGCATCTTTTGAATACATCCATGTCAATTAGGTTGGTCAATCTCTGTATCTATCCCCATCTGATATTGATATTTGCATATCGCCATCATTGTTTAGCCCAGAATATAGGACAAAGAATCCTCGTTTTAAAAGTTCCAATACGGTTTCAGTTCCAACCAACGGTTGATCATCTTGATCTTTGTCATATGTGAATATTATCATATCGTCATCTTCATCATCACAGGTTGACTCCCCATCTATATTGTCATTGACATATTCTATTATTTCCTGCTTGTCATTGTCTGATAGAACCATGATAAATTGTGTTTCTTGTGAAATATAACCGTTACTTGAATTTTTTTAACACAAATTTCTTTCTTCTTTTTGACCAACCGAGAAAAGTATTCTTATCATGATACTCATTAAGTTGCTTGATAATTTCTTTGGCTAATCTTCTATTGCTTGTAATGTTATGTGTTTTATCTGTTGAGTCTATCAATTAATTTCCAAATTCTGCTCTGGCTTCTCTTTCATACCAATCATCATCTTGTCTTTGATCCTCTAACATTTCTTCCAAGTTACCAGCATCAACTACTTCTTGTAAGTCCATTCCGTTCATTTCTGCTACTTGTTCTGCTCTAGATACCGAAACACCTGCATTTTTACAAGCTTGTTTAATACTTCTTTCATTTGCTCTTGATTCTCTACTTATTCCCATTCTTGCGTGAATTGCCTCATAATTTGACATCCATTCCAATACAACATCTCTTACTTCTTTTTTATCCAAGTGAGGAAACTCTCTTTCAACATACGGGCCTGCTCCGAACATGTTGGTTATTCCACTGTCTTGTAAGTCAAACAAGTACTGAAACATTTCATCTTTTTCATTTTCACTGATTGCTTCTTTTGCTATTGCTTCTACTTCACCCCATGATACAGTTGGAGGTTTTGGTGATCCATCAGCATTGAATAAAGTTCCTCTAGAACCATCACTTCCACCTTTTGGATCTGTATAAGTTACACCGTCATCTCCTTTTACCACTGCTTGAGGATCTAAAGTTCCATACTCTGCAAATTCTGGCATCTCAGAAAGTTCAACTTTTCCAAACCAGTTGTTTGGTTCAAAGTCAGTTACTTTTCCAATTACCATTCCATTAATAATATATTTTCCATTAACCTCTCTTGCTTTTGATTCTCCTCTTGGTCTAGATACGTTTCCTGTCCAAGTTCCACCTTTAGAACCGTCAGTTGTACCATATAATAAAAGTTCTGCTTCTTCTTTAGTTACAGGATCATTTGGTGTCATTATCCATTGCATTCTCCCTTCTCTATCATCATCATCTATTGAATCTTCATTTGCTTTTGATTCTCCCCATCTCTCAATATCTGAATCTGTAGTAAGATTGGTATCATTGTCCATTCTTGCTATATTATTCCAATGATCATCATGTCGTTGTAATTCATCCATTTGATCTTCATCAAGTTTTCCTGTTCCTCTACACCAACCACAAGTTTCTGGTGGATAACTTCTAAATCTATATGATCCCTTTCCGTCACAATGAGGGCATTCTGACATACCTTCACTTGCTTTTGATTCAGAAATTGGTTTTGGCATTCTACCAAGTTTGTCTAAATGTGTTTCAACAGTACTGTTTGCAACTTTAAACGTATCTTCATAAATTTTAATTGGGTCATCTCCTTTTTTGTTTAATTGGAATTTACCCATGTAAAATGTATGAACATAGGTTATTTAAGTATTAAAAAAGGCGTAAGTCCTAATATAGAACGTAATGGCTATTCGCCTGTTACGAGTCTAAGCCCGAATACATGAAATCATTCTATGGACTTACGCATCTATTTTTGCCGATTTTTTGAATCTGCATTAATAATATTACGCGTTTGTGTTATAAAAAACTTTAGTTTTTCAAGAATTTCAATATAAAATGTAATTATTACAACTAACATTACTAAACATTATAAATTATAATCTATAAACGATTATATTGACTATTTTGTAAAATTAAGATGTGAAATACAGATGTAAATGTGGTTGGTCAACTAAACAAATTGGGATAGATGACGAAACATTGGTTGAAATAATAGATCATAACAAAGTTTGTAATCCGTTAATCTCTTAATTGTTTTTTATTCCAACCTCTATATGCTTCATCTGTCTCACATTTTAGACATGAACTAAAGAAACTTGGTTTGCCACATTTATCACATTGGTTTATATCTCTAAGATAATCTTTGCCGTTAAATGATTTTTTGAGTCCTTTGATAAAATTACTTACAATACCCATAGAAATATTAGAATAATATTATAAATAAGTATTAATAACCAAACATAAACACTGATAAAGTTATCCAAGCACCAACAACTAAACCTATTCCTATTACGTATAGTTTTGACTGACTATCCATAAAAATAATAGGCAATAAGACTAGTTAAGTCTTACCATAATTTATAGATGTTAATAAAAAAAGCAAGGATAGTATCTTTATTATGATACAATCAATAATCTATGCTACTGGACAAGCTGACCAAAAACAGTCTTGGCAACTGTCACAACCACCCATTTTAATCAAGTTTTTAGATTTACATTCTGGACATTCTTCAAAATTTCCTGCCATTCATATCATTGGTTATTTTGTGTATATTAGTATGATTTCTGATAATTTGGTTCTTTGTGGTTTCTTTTTTGAAGTATCTTCTTCAGGTTTTCTATTCCAAAAAGTCAACGCCAACCTCCACCTGTGCCGACCCAATTATATCCTTGTCGAACTTCAAGTGCCTTTGTTGAATATATCATTGCCATTAGAGAATCCTTTGGATGGTTGAATTGTTTTCTTGCCCTTTGTCTGCCATCTGGCTTGTCCTCATCAATCTTATCCGTTAAGTCTTTTCTTGTTAAGTTTGTAAGATCAGAATAGATAAAGTCAATCTTTTGTTTTGAATAAGGTTCTGATGGAAACATTAACTTGTGTTTTCTCTTGTCCAAGTTGTATCTGTCATCTGGATCATCAACCATAATTCCCATTAGATCAATAAATTCCTGTATTGCCGTTGTCTTGTCTATCTTGAGATGTTCCCTAATTTCCCCATGCTCGTCTATCTTTTTGTTGAACTGTAACACATTCTTTGTTTCATCCCCGATACTTCTGCAACCGAAAAAGTTGGAACTTCCAACACCATTGAACGGATGTCCAGTTAGTCTGTCAGTTCCACCGTCTTGAATTTGTTGTACTTGAATTGCTCCATATCCCAAATCCCCAACTCCAATATCACATTGGCATTCGTTGAAAAGTTCTGCAATATACTTTGCCTGATCAAGTTGGTTTTCTGCTGGTCTTGGCTCCAAGTGAACAAGTTGATATTTGCTAATCTTGTCCTGTGTTGGACTTTCTGGTTGGAGAATCCATTCTATCATAATACTGATTACCGTCTGGGATGGGTTTCCACTTCCAAAGTCCACACCCATTGTTATCACTACTTCCTTTCCAAACTGATCCTTGATGTCAGCAATTTCCCACGGATCCATTATCTTCAGTCCTTCATTGCCATAAAACAAATTGTCAATCATTTCTCTTGTTATTGGTCTGCGTTCTGCATGATAAAATCCACCCATTACGTGACTTGTAAAAAGATGTGGACTCATCTTTTGTCTCTTTGCTTCTATTGCATATTTCTTGTCGATGTTATACATTTTTGGATTTGTTGCATCTGCCGTACTTAGTGGAATATGTGGAATGATTGTCTGAGGTACATGGAATCCATGCCAATCCCTGCTCTTTTGTGGTTCGTTTGCTCTCCATCTTCCACTCATAATCTTCATTAGTCTGTCATCTGCAATCAATCCCCACTTGGTCTTTTCTGTATCCTCATCTTTAATTTCCCCAAATATCAGATCATTTCTCCAACCTTGACCCTGAAATACAATTCCTGCCGAGTCTACATAATCCTCACTGTTGTCAAATACCCATTGTCTTTGATCAGTATCACGCCATAACTGCTCGTAAGGAGATCCACTTTCTCCACCTACTCCAAGTACGCTTACTTTTCCCTGAGTAATTGTCATCACGAGAGGGATACGGTCAAAGTATTGCATATCCTGATATTGTGCTTCGTCAAGCATAATATGACTTGCAGATTTTCCCTCTACGTGATGATATTGACCATGATCTGTTGTAATATAAATTGTACTGTTGTTCTTTAATGAAATTTCCCCTACGTTACCCAATCTGTTTCTTGGAAATTTCTTTAGAACATCTGAACCGTCAAATGTTCCAATCTGTAATTTCTGTCTTGAAAACCCAGCTTTGTTGATGTCATCGTATGTTACATACACTAGTTGTGAATTTCTTTTAGTAGTTGCTTCAAACGCAAGTACATCTGTAGTATAAGTGGACTTAAAAATCTGTCTGCCACCAAGTATAAACTTGTTATTAAAATTGTCATTGTATATATCTCGCCAAGGTGGCATTATAACTCTTTTTTTACCTTCTGCCTTTGGTCTTATTTCCCTTATCCAGTCCAGAATATCCACAGGTACTTTTGGAAGTTCCTCTCGATTTGCAAGATCCTTCTTGAAATATCTGTCAGGTATTCCCCAAACTTCGGGCATATCATGGTATATAAACATTAGTTATTAAGTATTACTTGGGTTAAATAAAAAATAAAAAATGGTGTATGGACTAAAGTCCTAATACATCAACCATAACTCTCAATTGATCCATTGCTACTGCATACCAATTGTTAGCTAATTGTTTCCATTGATCTCTGTCATTAGTGATTGTTACAACTTGTGATTCCAAGTCAGCAATCTTGCTATCTAGAACACTTGTATCACTTGCTGAAACTACTTTGGCATTCAACTCTGCAATCGTTGATGTTGCTGTAACATTTGCATTAGTTAATGTCACAATTTGTGATTCTAACTCTGCAATTTTTACATCTAGTGTTGTATCGCCTTGCAATGCTGTGATTTCTGCAAGTTGTGATGATGTTGTATTTCCTAGTGTGGTTATTTGTGCATTAAGTTCGTCTTTCTCTAATTGTAGAGATAGAATAGTTTGTTCCAATGTTGAAACTTCAGTACTTGTTGCGTTGAGTGATCCAATCTGTGTGTTTAGTGATTGTACTATTCCACTATGATTCTCTATTGCAATTTTTTGTTCTGCAAGTTTTGTAATGGATTCATTGAACTTTAAAGTCACTTCTGCAAGTTTTGTTTGCATTGTGATCAAGTCAACTTCTCCCTCGTATGTTGATACGTTTTGTATTCCTGTTGATGTTCCTACCCAAGTGCTAGAGCTTGGCTCCACAATAATTGGTTCTGCAAATGTATAATTGGATATTGTTTCAAACGTTCCAATAGTCTCACTGCTTGTTGCACCAAAGTTTATTTCAGGAGTTGGCTCTACAGGTGCTACATAGACTGGTTCTGGTGGTGCAACATATGGTTTTACAATTTCAATTGTACTTTGTTGTCCACCGTTTAGATCAGATATGTAATACATACCTTCAGTAAAACAAGTGGTTCCACAGTTTACAACTGGAAATTCCAATGCGATTGCATCGTTTGTAGGAACTGATCCTTCAAACCAACCGTGACTTACAAAGTTGATTGTGTTTTCACCATTGTTGTGTATAGTTATTGAACCACCTTCTTCAACAGTAATGTTGAATGGGTATTCATCAACTTCAACATGACTGGTTCCATCTCCTTCAATTGCGTAAGCATTTCCCATGCTCATTGTTGCAATTAGGGTCAAGACCATTAATGCCGTGATTGTTTTAATCATTGAAAACTAACCTGAATCACATAATATAAACTTAAGCGTTTAGGTGTTTTTCCAGAAAACAAGTCAGATGCATGTAATATCTTCTGCCATTTTCAAACAGTACGGCATATTCTTCTGGTTCTCCACTGTAGAACATTTGTTTGCACTTTTCACATTTCATTCCAAAAACTCTACGACTCCACCGTCACTCAATTTTAGTATAGCCTCTTGAACATGTTTTTTCTTAAATTCAAACACATCATCCTCATTTACACCTGTAAGAGTAAATGATATGTCATTATAGACATGCCCTTTTTCTTCGTCTGTCCATTTTCCTACAAGTGGTTTCAATCCACGACTTACCAAATGTTTGTATTGTACTTCTGTTCTTCTGCTCAATCCACCTTCATGGTTGGTTATTCCTATAAAATATACTGGATCCCTGTTTTCATTTGTCCTGTTTTCAAATAACTCCATAGCATCATCTGGATTCATTGCATCATACCCCTTTCCAGTTGTAGGATCAAATGAAAAATTCAATTTGTCTGTCTGCTGTTCAAATTCATCATACATGGATTCAACATCACTGTATCTTGGCATGTCATCTGACATATCGTTTGTTTTGTTGTAATCGCCTTTTTTTAAATTGGATCCACCACCAGATGTAAACTTGCCTGTAACATCTCTTGGATGATCTTCTTCTTTAAAAGTTATAACACTTTCTCTTGCAATCTCTACAATATCACTGTAGATCTTTAGTGGATCTTCCATGATTAAGCGTAAGCCTGTTCGTCATCAAGATCTATGTCATCAAGATTTATTTTTCTTGGATCATATTCTATATCAATATCGTCATTGGTTATTTCCTCATCACCAATATCTTCAAATTCTGGTTCCAACTCTGGTTCTATTTCATTGCGTAGACTTGTTTTTTTATCTATCTCTGTACGTATTCTGTCTCTTTCTGCCTCTCTTTCAGTAAAAGACATGGATGTTTTACCAGATACTGTCATCAATTCTTCTCTATGTTTTTTAATGGTATCATTTTGTTGCTGTTTTAATTCTTCTACCTTTCTTTCAAATTCCTCTTGTACCTCCACTTGTTTTTTCACAATTGGTGTCAATGCCTCAATTTCTTTTATTGTTCTGTCGTTCATTCCGTTTCCGAATACACCTTCCAAAACTTTATTTCTTTTGAATTTTGGATCAGATCTTGATCTTGCAGTAGGATTTTCCTTATCCCACTGAAGTAGAACTACTTGTCGTTCATACTCATAAGGAAATCCTACAGATATTTCTGGATCTGATCCAGACATTGTATCTATTGTAATTCTTGAGCTGTAACCCATTCCACCAAATGTTCCAGAAACATTAAGTTCTCCTTGTACTGAATTTTTTAACGTATACGTTCTTTCAGCATCTAAACTGCCTCTAGATACTGTGAAATCTAACATCTCTGATAATTTTTCTTCTGTTTCGTTTAATGCATCATAATTTTTTTTCTGTTCTCGTATTTTAAATTTATTTCTTTCCAACTGTTGAGTTACAAATGGCATCAATGGTTGTATGCTGTTGACATCCCTTGCATTAAGTGTTATTTTTCCATCCCAATTCATGCCACTTTTTTTACTCACAAATTTTATATCATTTTTCTTTACAAATTTGTCAAAATCTTCTTTACTTAATTCAGCTTGTCCACCATAACCTCGATCTCTCAAATTTAACCTTATCAAAGGTCTACCTTCATCATCTTTTTCCGTAATGCCATCTGGAGAAAATCCACCCAAAGATATACTAATCTCTGCACCGTTCTCTTTAGACTCTATCTTAAATGAACCTTTTAGATCATCTTCAATTTGATGTTCAAGCACTGTGTAATTTCTCTGATCATCGACTACTTGTTTATCATTGTATTTTGCATATGATCTTACACTTTTGGTCAATTCATCTGCATCAATTGCAATTCTGTTACTATAATTTTTACCTATGGTAGATGTTATTACTCCATCTGATCCTTGTTGATCTCTCCAAAACTGAAATCTTTTTTTACGCATTATTTGTTGTTCTTGCACAGTTAGGTCTTTTATCATATACTCAAATTCTTGAGAACCTTTTGATAAAGATGGAACTTCAACATCTTCATAATTGTATGTTGTATTTCTAAATCCACCTTTTCTTTCTAAATAATCTCTATAAGTTTCATCCTCTCCAATATCATTCACATCAACATTTTCAATTTCTTCTTCTTCTTTATCCAGATCAATAAATTTATCAAGTTGAGTATTCCTACTTCCTCCTATTTTTACAAATTTAGTATTGCTTGAATCATCATCTTTTGATTTTTCTGCATCTCCACCGTCTTTTGGAGCAAATTTACCATCACTGTCTCTATTAATTTTATCCTCATCAAATTCCTCATACGCAATGGCTAAAATATCACTGTAGATCTTTAGTGGATCTTCCATAACTATACTACGAAAAACTCTATTTAAGCATTAATAGCCGTCAATATAAAGTTGAGTGTCTTTCTTTTTCTTAATTGTGCTATCATATCACTTGTTATCTGTTGATTCCAATTCATATATTATTGTAGAATTACTAGTATTTTAATTCATACTCTTTGTCCACAATTTCTGCAAAGATTCACACTTACTTCAAAGCCATCCTCATCCAACTCGTATTCCTCGTCTATTGGGAACTCGACATGATCACATGGAAGTCTTGAGACTCTTTCCTCAAGTGCTTCTATTCTTTGAAGCATTTCCCTGTAAAGATCGCTGTAAGGATCTTCTTGTTCTGGATTCATACTCATGATTCATCCTTCTCATATTCTGACAATTCTTCTCCACATGGAATATCTATTTCATATACTCTGCAAATAAATGCCAAGTGATCATTCACTTCATGAGCATCCATTGACTTTATCAATGCCTCAAGAAGATCTTTTGGTTTGAAACCAGCAATATCAATTATTTCGTCAATTGCTGTGTAATTGAGATTTCTTACATTACTCATGATAATACTCCATGTAGTTTTTGTAATTTAAGTTTAACTGCCCAGATATGTTTGCACTTTAGATTTCTGTAAACATGATCCTCACATTCACAGGTTTCCTCGACATAGTTGACATGGTATGGTCTGTTGCCATGCACAACTGCCTTTGGACTTTCTAAAAGTACGACTTGTTTGTCATCAATTAGTTTGAAGGCTTTTTCAAGTCTTGGGATTGTTTGGTTATACATCAGTAAACCTCACTTGGTGGCATTGGATGCCAATCTTTCTCCAACGGTCAACGACTTTTTGTCTGTCGTCAAATGCTACCTTTGGATCAAATCCTGCTTCTCTGATTTTTCCTAAGAGTTCTTCCTTGACATCATCATCCCCTCTAAAGTCTCCATCGGCTCTAAGAAATAATGCACTATGCTTGATTCCAAAGTTTGCAAGTTGCTGTTCAGTAACTGCTCTGTGTCTTTCGTTTCTTGCAGAAGTGATAATTACTCTGTGTCCACTTTCGATAAGAGATTTTATTACACCAGTAACATCTTCCTGTTCAACATCATTTTCAATGATTACTTTGTCATCCAAGAATATTTCCCAATTTAGTTTTTTGCCTTTCTTTGCACCTGCTTTTGCAAGTGCATGGCGTTTTTTAACATTGACAATAGTTCCGTCAACATCACAAATTACATCAAATTTATTTTTACTCATACTTTACTATAGATAGTATACTCTATATAATAGTATCGGATTCCATCTTATCTTCGTCAATATATGACTCTAAAAAATCTATTTTCTCTATTGTGAATAATTCCCTGCACTTTGTTAGAATGACATCTTTTGAAGTCAGCAAATAACTGATATCCTCCCTACATTCCATATTGTCAATGCAGTTTTTTAAAAATACAAGCATTCCTAGATATGTGTAGAAACTACTTGATGATCCGTCATTTAGAGGATCCATATTATATTTGTTCTATACTTTTATTTATCAGTTTCCAATATTTCTCCAATCAGTTCCTGACAACCCATTAAATGTCTTATCTTATCCCTGTTCTTTGATTCTACTCCAGATTCAAACATTGGTTCTTCCTCAACAATCTTTACCAATTGTTCCAAGACTTCCATTGTATGTACCAAGTCTAAATCAGTAATTCTTTCCATAATCACTTTATTTTTAGAATTTGTCTGACATAAATTCTTTTCCATAGTTCTTTTCCAGCAAATGTTCCGTTAGATTGCATGGTATTCCTTTTTCACCGTCTGTCATAAAAGAGGCATCAAAGAAAACATACGCAATATATCTTCCAAACTTTCCCTTCTTGAAAACCTGTATTGTAACTTCCTTTCCAAGTATTATATTCCTTACATAATCCCTAACCATAATTCCTTCGGGCTTTGACTTTCCTCTAACCTCTGGCGTATTAATTCCTGCAAGTCTTATCTTTTCTTTTACAGTAATTGAAAATCCCAAGTCCACTTCAAACGTAAACGTGTCACCGTCATACACATCTACAATCTTTGCCTTATATTCATACAAGTCCGTTGTTAAAATGATCTAGTTCCTGATAAAGTTTGTCTGCCTTGTCCAACCTTCCAGTTACATGAAAGTGTATGTCGGCTAACATTCTTAGATCGTGATCAGTTAGTTTTGTTTTGAATATGTCATATGAGTTATACATAATCATGTCCAAGTCATCAACGTGTGAAATCATATCAATCATTTTTTGTTTTGTTTCTTCATAATCTGACATGATATACAATGGTAACA
>Ga0209657_1001715_pt1 | contig 12917 bp, 28 predicted proteins | sample SaaInlV_100m_DNA_FD_184650 | JGI IMG/M metagenome (GOLD analysis project Ga0209657, IMG submission 184650) | Marine microbial communities from expanding oxygen minimum zones in the Saanich Inlet - SI037_S3LV_100m_DNA (SPAdes) (version 2) | ecosystem: Environmental > Aquatic > Marine > Intertidal... | reverse complement strand
AGAAATCATATACTGAATATTATTATGCCCGAATTTCTCTGTAATAACCCAGTATTTGAAAAAATAATAATTTTACATACAGGTAGAAACGTGGGTAGAAAAAAATTCAACGAAAGGGTGCCCCCCCTTCTTCGCTATTTCCGGCTTTTCTGAGCCTTTCTGGGATACACACACATCCACTCGAGCAGGGCAGGTCAGACATTCGAGGCAGGGCAGATGCTGGGATTCATGCGATTTTGAAGGTCTGTTTTAAGCGGTGTTTTTGTCGATGAAATAGGCCAGATAAACTGCATAGGGTACTTAACATAAGATAAATTATGCGAATATACGGGATACAGCGAATATATGCCGAATATGTGTTTTATATCTCGGATATATGTCCCAGATTTATATATAAACTTTCTTAATAACAAACCCTCCATAGGTTTTATTATCTGTAGTAAAATAACCCCTGTTGGGCACCTTGATTTACGCCTTTCTTCACAAGAAACTTTTTTTTACTTAGAGGAAACACGATGAAACACACAATTTATGATAGTTCGACTGATTGGTATGTAGCAGATGATGAAGGCCTTGTGCACTACACTGGACTGGACCAAGAGACTGCATACAAGAGGGCATACAGACTAGGTGCCCAATTCAATGCCTATAAAGATATAGGTAACACAACGGACCCCATGACTGAGTTCTTTAGTTATGTGGACCTTAACTCAGAGGAGCAATAATGCAAACAAAACAAGCACAGGCATATGATGTACTAAGAAGGGCTAGAGGGCTTCAGCCTTCGGAGGGCTTTTTTGAAGACTGGAACTTCGACTTTATGGTCGAGGCTCGCAATGTTTATGGCAAGGAGTTGTACTATCCAGCCAGCGACAGGGCTAAGATATTTTTGAAGCTGACAGGCAAAAAGACTTTCGATAAGTATGAGCTCAAGATTATTCAAGATGTTGGCTACAATGTCATTTTCACAACTAAAACAATGGAGGATTTATGAAAGACTTTAAAGCTACAAAATCATTTTTCTCAAAGAAGCTAAACGAGCCTATAGATGAGGCAGAGTTCCTTGAGGTTATAAGGGAGCTTGAGGAAGCCGAGAAGCTCGCTAAGAGAGAAAAGGCCAGCAAGTGGGGCAGAGATACTAAATAACTTTAACCGGTCCAGCCTTCAAACGCTGGGCCATTTTCTGGAGTAATAAGATATGAATATACAATATGAAAATCTAAGCAAGGGTGAGGCATTTTTAATCAACTGGCAGTACCGAGTTCTAAAGGGTGAGGCAATGGAATTAGCCGATGCCATAGCTAAGAGCGACACAAGGAATAGAGAGGTATTTGATTACTTCTTTCCGGAGTACAGCCAAGCAATAACAAACTTTCAATCGAAGTCTGGCTACTGGCCAGCAGTCGAGGTGAAGGCAGGACTACTGGACCCAGACTGGGAAGAGAAGTTCAATCAAAGACAACTTAAACTACAGGAGGCAGTATGAGCCAATTAACACAAAACCAGAGGGCCCAAAGAGTGGCCAGATTAAACATTGAAAATGACATAAGAGTGGCCATTGAGAGCCCACATAGCAGAGAGGCTCTTGATGAGGCTGTGAGCAATGTCCATGTCAAGATGAGCCATGAGAGGAGCAGGGCAGGGCAGTCAGCAATGCTGGACCTTGTAGCCACTCAAATAGGCAATGGCTGGCTCGATACAGACTGGCCATTGAGAGACACTTTAGAGTATCTCTCGGTTGAGCCAGAAGAGTTCATTGAATACCTTGAGACAGAGGGTGAAGAGTGGTTTGATGATGACGATAAAATAGAGGAAATCAGAGAAAATTTGATTGACTAACTTTAACCGGCCCAGCCTCCAAGCTGGGCCATTTTTTGGAGTATTAAAAATGTTTACAAGACAACACTATGAGAAGCTCGCAGGGTTCATCAAAGAGAATCAAATCTATTCAGATTATCCGGATAGCATTCGATGGGCAGTTGATGATTTATGCGAATTTTTTAAACAAGATAACCCACGATTTAACGCCAAGCAATTTCGTCTGGCTTGTGGTGATGACAGAAGCGAGGAGGAGTCAAAATGAGCAGATGTGAAAATGAAGTCAGTTACATGACAGAAATAGGAGACTCGATGCAATACAGAGAGACTATGGTTCGCTGTGGCACTACAGACCCTCAAGGTGACAGGTGTATTTGTGAGGAGTGCGAGAACGATTCAAACAAGCTCCGAGCTCATAGAGACCATGTAGCAAATGTTGAGGCCGATAATGCGTGGCTCCGTTCAGCTGGATATGGTGAATATTAATAATAATAGGGTGCTCTTTTCTCGGAAGAGGGTAGGGCACCCACTAAAAGAGAGGTACTAGAATGTTATATCATGTAAATATAAGAATAAGCACAGAAGCAGATTTTGACGATGAGATTGAAGCAGGCTCCGAGCAGGAGGCCGAGCAAATCGCTACAGACAGAATCTGGGAGGATAAGTATACAAGAGAGCTTAGAGCCTGCTCCGAGATAGTTAACGAGGAATACGAGGCGTTTGAGCTTTGCGAGGAGTGCATGCACATTGATTGCATATGCGAGGAGGATTCCAAATGATACAGACTGATGATTACAGACTAGGAATGCTGGAAGGCGTGTTGAGTTGTTTTCTAGCAGAGGTTATAGATGCAGAGGAGTTCTGGTACACAATGGCGTATCCAATTTGTGCAGAGTCGGACAAAGTCATCCGTAGGCTTAATGAAGAGTTTGAATGGCTGGAGCCAGAGCAGAGGCAGGAGCTAATCGAAGCCTGCCCAAGTTAATTTAAACAGGTCCTGCTTATGGCAGGGCCTACAAACAAGGCCACTCTAGGAGTGGTTTTCTTTGTAGGTGCTTATATATAAGGATGAGTATGCCAGTGATAGCTATGTTCCAAAAACAATTTAAAATGCCTGTATGGGCAAATTTCGAGCTCTCAAGGGGTGTTTCTGGTCCTATTGTTATGGCCCTGCTTAATACCCTTTCCGGTAGGATTTACCTATTGCATACGAATGCAAGGATTATCCAGACCAAACCACCCAACTCCATTACACAAATTGCTTGACAACCGGAGCGATTTGTGGATAATATGGAGTGGGTCCCCTCATGGGCTGTATTTTTTGAAGTCTGGGATGGGGAAAATTTTCAAACAATGGAGAATCTATGGAAAAACTATTTGTAGACATTTTGATTTTCTTATGCGTGTGCATAGGACTATCTATGGCGTTAATACCTTTTTATAAGCATATTAACGATGATATAAACAAGCGATATAAGGAGGAAGAGTGAGTAGGCTAGGTAATTTAAAATATTGGACCCTAGCAGATGGACAATGTGTTAGGGTTGAAGATGTTATGTTAAAAACAGGACTAACTTATACCGGAGCATCCTCTAGGCTTAGGAGATATACTAGGCCGGAGGATGTTTTTGCGTCTAAGAAACAGCAAGGTATACCAAAAGGCTCCACCTTAAAGAAAATTAAGTGGGTCAGTGCACCAAGCAAGGTTTGTTGGGGTATACAGTACGAATCAGAGTGGGAAGATGGCATTCTTAGGGAAAATGGTCCTGCTGATAGGTATGGCCAGCCTTTAGGTCGCAGAGAAACACTGGCTCTTGCTAAATATAGAGATAAATTACGCCAAGAATGGCTTGATAATAATGATATAATAAATAAGGAGGTAAATGATGACTGAAACATGGCTAGAAAAACTAGAGCGTGATATTACTAGAAAAAATAAGGTAAGGAAACAATTACGCAAGGAGATTGATGATAAAATAGACCAGCTAAGATTGCTTGACAAGGACATTGATGATACTTTAGACAAAGCATTAGCAACTGACCAACCAAGCAGGACTGATGTTGAGTGGGACTTATTAAATGAAAGATTAAATGGAGGTGAGTAAATGAAAGATATTACAAAGAAAGTGCATAAAGCAATTTTTGAAATGGATAAAGATATTATATTTACTAAACATGAGTTGTTTATGGCACAAGCACCCAGCTGGAACTTTGAGCTAGATGAAGAACAACTTTTAGACAAGGCATTGGAACTTGAGTTTGTTACTAAGATTGGTGATGACAAATACTTAATGAACAATGACTATATACCTTTAAAAGAAAGAGGAGAAAAAGAATGAAAGAGAAATTACAAACTATAATTGAAGAGTGTAGATTAAAAGTAAAGTATATAAATACTAATTTTCTTAATAAGGAAAGTGTTTTTATACTAGGCGTGGCACAAGGCAAGCAAGAATTAGCAGAACAACTACTAAAGGAGGAAGTAAATGAGTAATTTAATGGATAAAATAATAATAGATGCACCAACTAAGGAATTAGAGGATGCAATTCGTGATAAACTTGTGAATCATTTTGATGAGCAGGAAGCCTTAAAAGAGGCACTTGAAAGGGAGGAAGAAAATGAGTAACCCAAATAATAATATGAATGTTTATAAGCAGGCATTACAAATCAACAGAGATTTAAAAAAGGAAAATGATTTATTGAAGGAGGAAATAGAATCCCTTTGGGTAGATTTGACAGGATGTGAGAAAAGAATAGGAGAACTTATTAAAAGGCTAGGCAAGGAGCAATTAAATGAAAATTAAAAATTATATAATGTGGTGTGAGGATAATGGCCATGTCAATGAGTATGGTGAGGCCAACAGCATGGCATACGCTGACGAATACATGCAGACCCTAGAATATGAGAAGGAGCATAGGAATCAAGCTCTACAGAAGGAGCTAGAGGAGGCTGACCCAGACTCTCTGTATGGCATGATGCATTCTATGGGTAAGTTACTCAAAGAAAGAGAAAAGATTAAAAAGTAAGAATATTCGTAACTTCAATAGCATGTTACAATACTGTTATTCTAAGTATGACATGCTATTGAAACTCTTTAGTATATATATACTAATAGTAATACATACATAGAAGAATACTTAGTATTACTAAGAGTGTGTTAAGTTTTTACTTCCATTTTTCTTAATGCACTTTTAGTGGTATTAACTACTAGGTGGCCCAGCCTTTGGGTAGAATGTTAACTATAGGAGATGTACACATGAGTGATTATATATCATTGACAGGTGAAGTTGTTTTTAATAAACTAGTAAATCCAGATTTATATATGGGTAATAGTAAGTACGCACTTACCATTGCTTTAGATAAAGATGGTAAAAAGTTAGCTGAAAAGAATGGCCTTACGACTAAGGAGTATGAAGGTAAGACACAGATTACTTCTAAACGTAAGTCTGATTTTGGTCAGCCTAAAGTTTTTGATGCAGACAAGAATCCGGTAGAAGCATCACATGTTTCTTTGTTTGGTGATAAGGTAACTATGCTAGTTAAGAAAGGCAAAGCACCTTACGATTCATACACTTACCTTGAAAGAGTCCGAGTGGATGAGAAGGCTGAAGGTGTAACGGAGTACGACCAAAGCGAATTTTAATTTCGTAATTTAAAAGTTAGGTTATAATTTTGGGGCATCTTCGGATGCCCTATTTAATTTAAGGGAGTAGAAAATGGACAATGAGTTAGTAAGAAAGGAACAATGCCCAGACTGTAAGAGTAAGGGAAAGGATACAAGTAAGGACAATTTGGCTGTCTATTCAGATGGCCAGACCCATTGCTTTGCATGTGGAGAACATGGATTTACAGAGCACAGGGGAGGCGAGGCATTAGGTGGGGTAAAAGTAAAAATCAAGAACTCTGAATGGATGCACGATTACAGAGGTGAATTCTATTCACTTCCCGATAGGAAACTTAGAGCAGAAACTTTAGAGAAGTTTAAGATTAAATGTGAGAAAGGACCAAAGGGTGATATTATTAAGCACCACTATCCATACCATAATCAGAAAGGTGAGATGGTTGGTATAAAAACTAGGATAGTTGCTAACAAATCTTTCTCTGGTAAAGGTGATACTACTAATACTAATATGTTATTTGGCCAGAGCTTATTTAGGTCCGGAGGAAAATTCCTTACTATTGTAGAAGGCGAGCTTGATGCTTGCTCTGCCTATGAGATGTTTGGTAGTAGATGGCCTGTTGTATCAATTAATAATGGTGCCCATGCTGTAAAAAATATAAAAAATAATTTAGAGTGGATTGATTCTTTTGAAACTGTGGTCATTTGTTTTGATAATGATGAGGCAGGCCGAGAATCAGCCAAGCAGGTAGCACCAATTCTTGGACCTAATAAGTGTAAGATATTAACTCTTGCTAAGCACAAGGATGCCAGTGATTACCTAAGTAGTGGGGATACTAAGGCGTTCTATGATGAGTGGTGGAATGATGGAAAAGATTACATAGTAAGTGGTGTTGCTACTGTTGATGAGATGAGAGAAGCTCTACTAGATTATAAAAACACAGAACTCATGCCTCTGCCCGAATCCTTTGGTGATTTAAACTACATGATGAGAGGAGGGATAGCGAGAGGTGAGTTAGTTTCTATTATTGCTCATACTTCTATTGGTAAGACTACTATTCTTAATGAATTGATTTACCATTTTGCTACTAATACAAAAGAGAAGATAGGATGTTTCATGGTTGAGGATAATATTGATGAAACAATTAGAAAGGTAGTGAGTGTACATACTACTGAAAACCTACAACTTATGAAACCAGAAGAACTTAATGTTGATAATATTATGGACTCTGCTGTAAAGATAGGCTTTGGTTCCAGTATTCAATTACATAATGATGGTGGTGGTAGTATTGATATTGATGAGATGTTCTCTAAGATTCGCTACTTTGTAAAGGGATTAGGATGTACTATAATATTGGTAGACCCATTACATACAGCAATCAAGAACTTAAGTAATGAGAATATTGAAGAAGTAATGGACAGGTTTATTAAGCTGTGTAAGGAAACTAAAGTAGCAGTCATCCTAAGTACCCACACAAGGAAGCCAGATGATGGTGCCCATCCTCACAAGATTAGTGAATATGATGTGAAAGGTAGTGGAGCAATACCACAGGCCTGCCATGCTAACATACTATTCAGTAGGGATAAGCTGGCTGAGGATGAGTACACTAAGAACTCAACTAGAATAAGAGTACCTAAGTTAAGAAGGACAGGTCAGACTGGCGAGGCTGGTTGGGCATACTTTAATCCGGAAACTGCTAGGCTAGAGAAAGGAGTTAACCCAGATGTTGGAGGATGGAATAACGATGCTGACTTTTAGTTGCGACATAGAAACTGATGGTTTAAATCCTTCTGTAATCTGGTGCATAGCTATTCAGAATATTAATGATGAGAGCACACGAGTGTTTTATCCTAACTTGGATAGCGATTTTAATAATTGGGTGCAGTCTGGTGAGGTAGAGACTTTAGTATTTCATAATGGCATAGCATTTGATGTGCCTGTGTTAGAGAGGCTATTGGGCACAGACTTTACTGGTATATGTATTGAAGATACCATGTTACTTAGTCAACTAGATAGCCCACGCAGAGAAGGTGGACATTCCCTTGCTAACTGGGGTGAATACTTAGGCTATCCTAAAGGAGACCATGAGGACTGGTCTAAGCTAAGTGATGAGATGGTTGAGTATTGTTTGAGAGATGTGGAGATTACTACTAAAGTTTATAGGATTTTAATGCAAAAAGGATTAAGTAAGGATGCTATAAAACTTGAGTACGCTACTAAAAAACACTGTACCTTACAAGAAAAGAATGGCTGGCTCTTTGATGAGCATGGTGCAGTACATATACTACAGCAGATTAATGAGGACTTAAGAAAAGCAGAGGAAGAAGTACATAAAAACTTTCCACCTCTACCTGTATGGAGGAGTAAGGTACCTGTAGAAAATAGATTTAAAAAGGATTTAACTAGAAGCATAGCCTATCAAAAGGAAGTTGATTTAGAATGTCATACTAATGATGATGGGGACTATGGATACTGGGCCTACCCAGAATTAAACTTAGGTAGTAGACAGCAGGTAGGTAGACATCTTATGCATTATGGCTGGAAGCCGGAGGTTTTTACTGAAACAGAAAGACCGAAGGTTGACGAGTCTACACTTAAGGATGTAGATATTCCAGAGGCAAAGATAATAGCTAGGTACTTAATGTTACAGAAGAGAAAGGGCCAAGTTGACTCATGGTTGGATGCTCTGGATGACAGAACTGGTAGAATACACTGCCGAGTACATACTATGGGCACTGTCACGCACCGAATGTCCAGCAGTAAACCTAATTTACAGCAGGTAACTGCCAGTAGTAAAGAGTATGGCCCAGAGATGAGGGCACTGTTTACTGTGCCGGAGGATAAAGTATTAGTAGGTGCTGACCTTTCTGGCTTGGAGCTTAGGTGCCTCGCCCACTATATGAAGAGTGATAACTACACAAAGGAATTACTGACTGGGGATATACATGCAGTAAACCAGAAGTTAGCAGGACTTAAGACAAGGGATAAAGCCAAGACATTTATATATGCTTTCCTCTATGGTGCAGGGGATGCCAAGATTGGTAGTATTGTAGGTCAGGATAGCAGTGTAGGTAAAACCATTAAGGAACGGTTCCTGAAAAACACACCATCCCTAGCTAAACTGAAACAACAGGTAGGAAAAGCCTCAGACAAAGGATACTTAAAAGCATTGGATGGTAGACACGTTAGAGTTAGGAGTGAACACGCCTCCCTTAACTTTCTATTACAAAGTGCAGGTGCTATAATAGCTAAGAGAGCTTGGGTTATCTTCCATGAATTAGCTACTCATTTAGATTACAAACAGCTTGGCGTTATCCATGATGAGATACAGATTGAATGCAGTCCAGATGATGCAGAAGAGATAGGCAAGCTAACCGTTAAAGCAATGGAATTGACAACAGATTATTACAAACTAAGATGCCCAATATCGGGTGAGTATAAAATAGGGAGGAGCTGGAATGAAACACACTGATGAAATAAAAGTACATTGGAATGAGAATAGAAAGAAAGATAATATTAATCCACACTACTACACACAAGGGATAGATTGTATAGATTATATTACTTCAAAGAACATGAGTTTCCTTGAAGGAAATGTGGTAAAATATGTAACACGACACAGAATGAAGAACGGACTAGAGGACCTACATAAAGCACAATGGTATTTAGACCGTTTGATAAAGGATTATAATGAGAAGGGAGAAGCAAGTGAAACTAGCAAATAGTAAAAATATACAGACAGTAATACCAGACATATATGAGGTAATGAAGTCGAAGAGTTATTCTGGAGACTTAAATGCAATAGCAATGCAGGCTGGGCGAGAGGTAGAGGAGGCAATTAAGAATGCCTTTGAGCCTTACGAGCAAAAAACAAACTTAAGGATGTCTAGTATAGGCAGATGTGAAAGGGCACAGTGGTATAATGTGAAGGGGTACACAGCGGAGGAGATTGAAGGGAGCGTGTACCTCACCTTTTTGCAGGGCCATGTACTAGAGGCTGTGATTGTGGCCCTAGTTAAACTAGCCGGACATAGGATAGAGGACCAGCAAAAGAAACATACTATTGAAGGAGTCAATGGCTCACAGGATTGTACTATTGATGGTGAGCTTGTGGATATTAAGACAGCAAGTGCATGGTCTTGGGACAATAAGTTTACAGACACAGGTATAAAGGATGATGGCTTTGGTTATATCAAACAGCTATCAGCTTATGGTAAAAACGACAACAGAAAGCATGGATATTTCCTTGCTCTAAATAAAAACAAATCAACTCTCAAGTTGTGTAAACAGGAACTTGAACAAGATGTAGATACTTTTATTGTTGACTTAAAAGATAAAATGGAATCGGATACACCGCCTATGAGAATAGCTAACGCTACTACTATGACTAAATCAGGAGAGGAGAAACTGTGCATGACTTGTGCATTCTGTGGATTCAAAGAGGATTGTTATGGTAGCTTAGATGCTAGACCTATTCCGTCAGGCAAGATAACCAATTATTTTGTTGATAATAAAGGAGCAAGTTTTTGAAACAATTACCAGAACTAAAAAAGTTCATCGCCTCTACTTATGATACATGTTTGATATGCGATGAACTTGAGATTGAACCAGAAGAATTATTAGATGCCTTTGAGGATAAATTAATACAGAAAAAGGATAGATTCCTAGAAGACTTTGAAGAATAAAACATTTCTTTACTGGTTAGTATTTAAGATTAGTTACCACACTACCTTTATATATTATTTTATTAAAGGTTTAATTAAAGGAAAAGACAAGTGAATAAATTACCAAATGATTACCAGAATTTTATAGCACTAAGCAGGTATGCTAGGTGGCTACCGGAAAAGAACAGAAGAGAGACATGGAAAGAAACAGTAGCACGCTACTTTGATTTCATGGAAGAACATTTAAAAGAAAATACTACCCAAGAACTAGTACCTAAGACTAGAAAGATACTTGAGGATGCTGTAGTTAATTTAGAAGTTATGCCTAGCATGAGGGCCTTGATGACAGCAGGACCTGCACTAGCTAAGAATCATATAGCAGGCTATAACTGTGCCTACCTAAGTGTTGACCACTGGAAAGCATTTGATGAATGTTTATTTATTCTTATGCATGGTACAGGAGTAGGCTTTAGTGTTGAAAGACAATTCGTTAACAAACTACCAACTGTTCCAGAAGAATTAGTAGATGTTGATGATACTATTGTTGTACAGGATAGTAAGGAAGGTTGGCAATCAGCGTTCCGTAAGCTGATAACTTATTTGTATGATGGTGAGATGCCCAAGTGGGATTTCTCTAAGGTTAGACCTAAAGGCTCCAGACTAAAAACATTTGGTGGCAGGGCTAGTGGGCCAGAACCTTTAATAGATTTATTTTATTTTTCTACTACTATATTTAAAGAAGCTGTAGGTAGAAAGCTGACTAGCTATGAGTGTCACCGCATGATGTGTAAGATTGCGGAGGTAGTTGTAGTAGGTGGGGTCAGGCGTAGTGCGTTGATTTCCCTCAGTAATTTGACTGATGAGCGTATGCGTAATGCTAAGAGTGGTCAGTGGTGGAGTGATACACCAGAGATGGCACTCTCGAATAACAGTGTATGTTATACAGAGAAGCCGGACATAGGAATCTTTATGAAAGAATGGCTGTCATTGTATGAGTCTAAGTCTGGTGAGCGTGGTATTTTCAATAGAGAAGCAGCAATTAAACAGGTCGCTTCTATAGGCAGGAGAGATACTGACCATAACTTTGGCTGTAATCCTTGCAGTGAAATCATCCTCAGAGATGGCCAATTTTGCAACTTAACAGAGGTAGTGATACGCAGAGCAGACACACAGAAAGATATACTCCGTAAGGCAAGATTAGCCACCATACTGGGCACGTTTCAAGCAAGTCTTATAGGCATTAAAAGACTTAGGCCAAAATGGGTACAAAATACAGAAGAAGAATCATTGTTGGGAGTCTCATTAACTGGTATAATGGACAATAGTTTTATGAATGGTTCTAGTGACTCGGACAAACTACCAAATTTCCTTGCTAAGATTAGAAAAGAAGTTGTAACTACTAACAAGGATTGGGCCGAACTACTTGGTATCAGTCAGTCTACTGCTACTACTGCTATTAAACCTAGTGGTACAGTCAGTCAGTTAGTTGATAGTGCCAGCGGTATACATACCAGACATAATGATTATTATTTAAGAAGAGTAAGAGCAGATTCCAAAGACCCCATAGCACAGTTAATGGAGGACCAAGGCATCCCCTGTGAGCCGGATGTAATGAAGCCTAACAGTGTTAAAGTGTTTACATTTCCAATGAAAGCACCAGAGGGTGCTGTACTTAGAGATGATAGAACTGCTATAGAACAACTAGAGTTATGGCTTACATACCAGAGACACTACTGTGAGCATAAGCCTAGTGTTACTGTTAGTGTGAGAGAACATGAATGGATGGAAGTAGGTGCATGGGTGTACAAACATTTTGATGAGGTCAGTGGTGTTAGTTTCTTACCACACTCTGACCACTCATACCAACAGGCACCTTATGAAGATTGTACTAAGGCTGAGTATGTAGCACTGGCCAAGAAGATGCCAAAAGCTGTAGACTGGAACTTGATTAGCACATATGAGCTTACAGATATGACAGTTGCAACTAAGACATTAGCCTGTACTGGAAATATTTGTGAGATGGTAGATTTAACAGAAGAAGAGAGGGAGGTAGAATGAATACAATATTATTAATAATAGCATTACAAGTAGCTGTTATACTTTTATCGGGGTGTAGCACTTTACAGAATAAGATGGATGAACTGAATGGGTGTGAGGTTCCACCAATTCATACTATGTGTGAGCCAAACGAATCATTACTTATCTGTGATTCAGAAGACAGAATTAATTGCCAAGGGTGGATAGAAGAATGAGTAAAATAAAAGAACTAGCTATTTTTTATTTACTGTCACTTATCTGTACTGGTTGTCTAGTGTATATAGTCATGTGGCTAACAGCAGTAAGTGATTGGATGATATCAATGGGTTGGTTAGTATGAAAGTAAATTTAATTCGAAAGCTATGGAAAGAAAAGGTAGAGGTGCCTGTGCTAGAAAGAAAGATAAACAAAATCCTCAAGGTAATAGATGTTAAACTTAAAAGGAGTAAAAATGTTAGAGAAAATTAAGAATGGTGCTGATGGTGCTATAGATGTAGGTATTAAGTTGATTAGCTTATCAATTGTGTTACAGATTATCTTTGGACAAAAGGTAGCCTTCCTAACAGGAAACGTAATTGGTTCTATACTTGATATAGTTTGGACTCTTGGTAATGCAGGACTGGCAGGAATAATTGCCGCTGGTATTATCTGGAAACTACTCGATAAAGACATCACGAGTGGAGGCAAGTAAGCCAATCAAGAAACCTAGTGGTCTTGTTCAACTAGACAAGACTGCTAGACTCTACCAAGAATTACAAAAGAAAAAGAAAGACACT
>Ga0209657_1001711_pt1 | contig 12929 bp, 17 predicted proteins | sample SaaInlV_100m_DNA_FD_184650 | JGI IMG/M metagenome (GOLD analysis project Ga0209657, IMG submission 184650) | Marine microbial communities from expanding oxygen minimum zones in the Saanich Inlet - SI037_S3LV_100m_DNA (SPAdes) (version 2) | ecosystem: Environmental > Aquatic > Marine > Intertidal... | reverse complement strand
GGGTAAGTAAGTTCTTCTGTAAAAGATTATCTTATAACAAATCTCCTTATAAAGGGAAAAAGTTAATAATCCTCGGCAGATCTGGGATACAATATAGACGGACATTTCCTTTATCCTTTACTAGGATTTCATGATGAGAGCGGTAGTTAAGACTGTAGATAAACGCTGGGGAAAAGAGATCTGGTTTGCAAACAACGAAGAAAAAGATTATTGCGGTAAGATCTTGGAAATAGATCCTGCTAATGAATTAAGCCTTCACTTTCATATGATAAAAGAAGAACACCTTTACAATATGAAGGGCGATTGCCGAATTACATTCTTAACACAAACGGGGTCAGAAATTAAGCTTGATCTTAGTGAAGGTCAGAGTTTTCACATACAGCCTGGAGTTGTACATAGATTTTCAACAGAGAATGGTTGTACTCTACTAGAGGCTAGTACTTTCCATAGAGATAATGATAGCTATAGGATTGCTGAATGAAAATATTATACCTAAGTGATTTTTCACTTAAACACACAATAGGTGGCGCACAGAGAAGCAATGATGGATTAATACAACGTGGTTTAGAGCTTGGTCATGAGATAGACTTTATTAATTACGATTCTAATTTGGCTATTCTCAGAGACGTACACAGGTATGATTATGTGGTAACTTCTAATTTTGAGACGCTATCTAGGGTTGGTGGGTTAATTGATTTAGTCTATTCTTTAACAAACCATATTAGGGTAGAAAGAGATATGAACCTCTACCTTAGTGAGGAGGATAGATATAAGTTATTTTCAAACTGTAAAAAGACTTTTTTTCTAACAGACTATCATTATCAACAGTTTCGTAATTTTTATGGTGATTATTTTCAAAATGTCCAGATACTACCAAGTCCTTTTGATACTAAATCTTTTTTTGATTTTGGTAAAGAAAGAGAAAATATAACCTTATATAGTGGATTTTGTCATTCGTTTAAGGGTACAAATGTATTTATTAGGTATGCGAAAGATAATCCCGATAAAAAGTTTGTATGTTCATGTTGGGGGTCGGATTTTTACATAGACCAAATCAAAGGGCTTGATAATGTTGAGTTCTTAGGCAAGGTTGAATACTCCGATATGCCCAATTTGTATAATAGGGTTGATAGTTTTTTCTATAAACCAAATATGCATGAGCCATTGTGTAGAAGTGTTACCGAAGCTATTTTATGTGGTGTGCCTAATATGATACTGAACGATAAAATTGGGGCGACTCACGAAGTGGATAGGGTTGGAATTGATACCTTCAAAGATACTTGTGGTAGTTCAGCAAATACCTTCTGGCGAATTATGGAAAATATTTAATGTCAATAACCACCATATTAAATGGATTTAGACGACCACAGCACATCCAAATGCAGATTGATCATATTTTAAATCAGTCTGTTAAACCAGAAGAAATCTGGTTATGGAGAAATCATCACGAAGATTGGAATATTGATCTTTCAGTCTTAAAAGGTGTCGATAAATACTGTGACTCAAACTATAATTGGAAATATTTTGGTAGATTCACATTAGCTATGATGGCGCAAACAGAATTTGTTGCGTTTTTTGATGACGACACTATACCTGGCAGTATGTGGTTTGAAAATTGCCTAGATACTCACAGTAAGGTTAATGGCATTCTTGGTGGTGTTGGTTTGGTTCATAAAGATAAGAATCAATATGCGGCAAATTCTAGATTTGGATGGCCTAGTCATAACAACGAAATTGAAAAAGTTGACTTAGTCGGACATGCTTGGTTTGTCAAAAAAGATTATTTAAGATATGTATGGCTTGAAGAACCGGTTACATATGATACCGGTGAAGATATGCATTTGTCTTACATATGCCAGAAGCATGGTGGTATAGAAACTTTTGTTCCACCGCACCCAGTAGATAATTTACAAATGAGTAGTTCATTATATGGATACGAGTTTGGTGTAGATGATAAAACAGACTCAGTTGTCAATCACGCAAAGTTTAAGCCGCTAAGAAATAATACTTTTAAAGAGTACATAAATAGGGGATGGAAACTATCATGCTCCTAATAGCGTTTGGCACAAGACCAGAGTGGATCAAGATTAGACCACTAATTGATGAGATAAACGGGGTTATACCTTACCGCCTGCTCTTTACCGGTCAGCATACTGACATAGTTGATTCATCACTGAATAATTATGAGTACAGAACGCTTTCTATAAATCAAACAATGTCTTCAAATAGACTTGATTCTATTGTTTGTTCTATAATGTCTGATATTGATGATCACCTTGAGGGAGTAACTCATGTCATGGTTCAGGGCGACACAACAACAGTTTTTGGAGTAGCTCTTGCTTGTTTTCATCGTGGTGTAAAGGTCATCCATTTAGAGGCCGGTTTGCGAACCTGGGATAATAAGCAACCGTACCCAGAAGAGTTTAACAGGCAGGCAGTTTCCTCAATAGCTGATATACATTTGTGTCCAACTAAGTCATCGATGAAGAATTTAATAAGTGAGGGTAGACATCATAACTCTGAAGTTTACGTTGTTGGGAATACTGTTTTAGATAATTTAAGAAACCAACTTCCAAACCAAGACTATCAAGTTCTCGTTACTTTACACAGGCGCGAGAACCACAAGAATATTGCTGAATGGTTTAGTGTAATTAATAAGATAGCTGAAGAAAATACTGATTTATTTTTTGTCCTACCAATCCACCCAAATCCGAATGTTTTAGAACATAAAGACATACTAACAAATGTAGAAGTTTGTGACCCCTTGCCCCACCATTATTTATTGAAGCATCTTAAAGACTCAAGACTGGTAATAACTGACAGTGGTGGAATACAAGAAGAAGCCGCATACTTTCATAAACCGTGTATAGTATGCCGAGAAAAAACAGAAAGACTAGAGGGCGTCAATGAGTTTTCTTGGTTATGTAAAACACCTTCTGAACTAATTAATATTTTTAACAAATTAAAAAATAGTAAAATAGATCAATCCTTACCATGTCCATATGGTGATGGATTTGCATCTACAAAAATAAAGCAGATATTAAATGGCGAATTTAGACACAGTAAACAAGTCCTTTGAAAAAGACTTTCTTGATGTATTAGATTTATTTCAGCGTGGTGAGAATTTTGCTTTTTCGAGATTTTCTGATGGCGAAGTGTATATGCTTCAGAAAAAGGAGATATTGCTTGGTGAAAACAGTGCAATTGTTGGCTATAAGCATTTGCCTGGTCAATACACACCAGAAGATAGAAAGCACTATAAGCCAGATGAGCATGAATTCTATAGACAAAAACTTGAGGATAGCTTAACATTTCGTTTTGATAATTATTTTAAGGGGTTAAGTTGTAGATGTTGTTGTGTTGGTCAAGAAGGATTTGATTGGCAGTTAAACAAGATAGGTCTAGGTGATGAACATAACTTAACTTGGGCTAATTTAATGATAAATTCAAATTATTTACAATACATAAAAAAATTCACTCCATTATTTAAAACCAAGAGGATCTTCTCCGTATTTAACAAACTGGCAGATATAAAAAATTGGAATCTAGATTTTCAACCAGAGAAGAATTTTTCAATTGGTCCAAATTGTATTATTGATGATTATAATCTTGTTGATGAGATTAAAAGCTACATAAGAGATAACAACATAAAGAACTCCGTTTTTTTAATTTCCGCTTCAAGTCTTTCTAATATGATAATTCATAAATGTTACGAGGCTTACCCAAATAACACATATATAGATATTGGTTCATCACTGAACCCTTTCATACCAGGAATTAATTCAAGAAGGTCTTATATGAATCAGTTGGTAACTGAGATAACAGATAGTAGGGTGTGTATATGGTAATAGTCAACTGCGTTGAAGAATATTGGGAATTTGTGCGATGTCTTAGGAATGACCCACTAGTACAGGATGGGTTCATTCAAAATAATGTTATATCCTCCGAGGATCAAAAAGTATATATGGAAAGACACTGGCATAGTTACTTCATTGGCTTAATAGACAATCAACCGGTTGGATATGTTGGGTGTATTGACGGTGATATTAGAGTATGTACAGATCCAAAACATCAAAATAAAGGAATTGGTAAGTCACTAATTGATTTTATCAAAACCAAATATCCATCTGGATATGCCAAGATTAAAATTGATAATTTATCAAGCCTTAAAGCATTTGAGTCTTGTAGTTTTGTCAAGAAGTATTATATATTGGAATCAGAATAATGAATTTAAAATCTACGGTTTCTGAAAAGGGCGAGTTTGTTACGCAGATATTACATTTTGTTGGTGGAGAAAAAAGAACATTTCATAATGTTAAAAGCCAAACAATAAAACAGGGTCAATTTACAAAGTTTGAAACATTAGATGGTAGACTTGTAATGGTTAATGATAAGAACATATTATGTATTGAGATTATCAATGAAGCATAATCCTTTTAAAATCGTAGAAATGTTTGAAGAAGAAATGGCGGAATATACAGGCGCTCCATATGCGATAGCCTGTGATAGTTGCACCAACGCTATTTTTCTGGCTTGTAAATATCTTGGTGCAGAAGATAAAATCATAACAATTCCCGCCAGAACCTACCTATCCATACCACAGACGATATTAAATGCTGGAGCTAAACTTGAGTTTGAGGACATCTCATGGAAGGGTATCTACCAACTCAAGCCTTTACCAGTCTATGATTCGGCAAAAAGATTGACTTCTGATATGTATATACCTGGGTCATACATGTGTTTGTCATTTCATATAAAAAAACATCTACCAATTGGAAAGGGCGGCATGATTTTGACAGACAATCCAGATTGTGTGGATACAATAAAGAGAATGAGGTACGAAGGGCGTGGTCCACTTTCCTATCACAATGATGATATTACAATGACTGGCTGGAATATGTATATGACGCCAGAAGAGGCCGCAAGAGGGTTGACATTAATGATGGATTATCCAGAAGAGGTTGAGGATCAAACAGAAAATCCTAATTATAGAGATTTAAGAAGTTTTAAATATTTTAGTCCCTCAAAATAGAAATGTGACACTAGATAACAATGAAAATATTCTTATTAATACAGGGGCATACTAAATATTGTGATTTCTTAATAGATCAAACTGCAAATTATGATAATGTCATTTGGTCCACTGACGAAACAGCCCCGAGTGATCATTTAAATAAAATTAAAAATTCCAATATTATTTTAGAGACTATACCTCCTATAAGCAGTGGGTTCGGTAATATAAACCGACAAGTGGCTACTGTAATGAAGGGGTTACGGCGAGTTAAAGAATTGGGTGGAACTCATTGTATTAAAATAAGGTCTGATATGTATTTTTCAGACCTTCCAAAGTTTATTAATAATATGGTTGATGATGGTAGAATACATCAATTAGCGTATGTAAATCACCTACAAGCAATGAGATTTCCTTCAGAAATTCCATGTATAGATAGGTGGATTATAGATAATAATTTTAACATAAAGGACATATCTTCTTATAATTATGTTTTAGATTTTATAAATTATGGTCCAGTTGATGAAATGTGTTTATTTTGGGACTACCCTTTTGAAGAAACACCGTTGGGTGTACCCGCTGAAATGAAATTTGTTTATAGATATTTAATGTTAAAAAATCTTGAATTAGATATGTCATTTAAATACCTGTCTAAAGTATTTGGGTTTTTTCTTACATCATTAAGGATGTTAAATATTGATTTACATACACTAAAACATCAATATAGCTATACTACTTTAGGTACTGGAGAATCAGAAGGTGGATTTTTAGGTTAAAATATATAGATAAACTCCCTATTAAAGAAAGTGTTGTACACAAAATGTTTAACGACCTTAATTTAGAAGATTTAAGAGTCCACAGCACGGAGTTTGATTATCATGAATAGATGGGACGTAATTAATCATCTTATAAGAAAAAATAAATATACTCGTTATTTAGAAATAGGTTATGGAACAGGTGAAAATTATAATAGAATCTTGTTAAACGATAAAACATCTGTAGATATAGGAAACGGTGTAAATCCTGGAGATACTGGTTGTAACTATTTGATGAGTTCCTGTGACTTTTTCTCAAAAGCTAAAAAATCTAATTTTAACAAATATGATATAATTTTTATTGATGGTTCTCATGTCTCAAAAGATGTAATTCAAGATATACAAAATAGTCTAGATTTGCTATCAGAAAATGGAAGTATTGTTTGTCATGACTGCAATCCAGAGAAGGAGTTATATCAGATTGTTCCATATGTTGCCGGAAGTCCTAAGTGGAATGGTGATGTTTGGAAGGCTTGGTTAAAGATTAGAACAACAAGAAGTGATCTTAAAATGTATGTTGTAGATACTGATGAAGGATGCGGTGTAATACGGTATGGATCACAAGAATTATTCCGCATGAAAGACGCTGAAGTTATTGATTATGGTTTTTTTGATAATAATAGAAGAGATATTTTAAATTTAATATCAGCTAAGGACTTTAAAGAAAATGATTAATATCGCAACCATTCATCATGAGACATCTAGGTTCATGAGAATCCAGAACGATTATCTAAAACGCAACACCTCTGAAGATTTTAGAGTTTTTTGTGGTATATCAAATATTAAACCTACTGTAGCCCACTATAAAATTTGTGACTTTAGTGGTTTTTCAAACCAGCATTGGGCAAGATTAGATAATTTAGCTAGTAATATTTGCTTAGAATCAAGTGATGACGATGTAATTGTTTTTATGGATGGTGATGCATTTCCTATAGTTGAATGGAATATATCATTACGAAACTTACTAAGTGATTATGATCTTACTGCTATTGTAAGAAAAGAAAATCCAGAAAAACTACTACCTAGCGAGCATTCTGGATACCCGCACCCATGTTTTTGTGCTACTACTGTTGGTTTTTGGAAACATAATAATTTGAGCTGGAAATTAGATCCACACACTAAAGCGGAAACTGCCGGTGTGGTAATGCACCGAAGATTGAAAAATTTAGGTATAAGTTGGAAACCTTTGCTAAGAAGCAACGCTATTAATATTCACCCATTGTATTTTGGAATATATGAAAATTTAATTTACCATCACGGTGCTGGAAATAGAGATGTTTATGATTCAATTGATATCTGGAGCAGACCCGGACTGGGTTCAACCGTTGATCTAGATTTACGTTATCCAAATATTGTTAATTTTAATAATAAACTATCTAGCTTAGTTTATGATGAAATTTATAAAGATGATTATTTTATTAATAATTTTCTTGCTGGAATTAAATAGAGTATGAATAAAGCGTTAGTAATTAACAGTCATAGTTCGAATATAGAATGTCTTAACTTATTCTTTTTTTGTTTTGAAACATTTATAGGTAAAGATTATTTTGATTCGGTTTATTTATTCATAGATGAATGTGATTATATTCCACCGGAGTACGCTAAAGTTGTAAATTATGATAAAAAAGATAGCTTTAAAGACCAAATGGTTTATTGTTTGAGCAATGTTGAAGAAGATATTTTACTATACTGTAATGAAGATTACTTGTTTTATGACGCCCCAAGAATAGACATAGCTGATAAAACACTGGAAGAACTTGTTAATTCCGATTTAGCGTTTATAAAGTTTTGCCATACTGATATTGAAGAATATATAGAATATAAATCCAACTTATTACTGATAGATAAAAATTGTCAGAACACCTTTTCTCAAACACTGTCCTTTTGGAAGACACGAGATCTATTAAAGATACATGAAAATTGTCCAAGATCTGAGATTGGTGCAAAGGGTGATATTTTTGGACACTTGGAGGTGGCGGCTATTGATGTTTGTAAAAGCCTAGATATAAAGGGTGTCTGTTATTACAATAATGAACCCAAAAGAGGTATGGCGCATTTCGATACAGAAGTATTTCCGCACATAGCATCTGCTATAGAAAGGGGTGATGGATGGACTACCGACTACCCAAAAGAATTAAAAAAGGTATTGGTGTTGTATAATGAAGATTATTAACAATCTAAAGGTAGAGATACCCGGAACAAACACATATTACTTTCACTTAGAAGATCACTCAAGTGAAACAAATGACTGCATGATATACGGATATGATACGCTTGAGAATCCACCAGATCTTAGTAGTTATAAAAAAAAGACATACTTAAATGTCACTATGCCAACTGAGTTTTGTTCTAATCAAAGTGTCTATGTTGACGATTTCTTTGATGAAATATATACCATCTGCCCTTATAGTTGTGATTGGCTGAATGAACTAAAGAATACAAATAAATATAAATGTGTGTGGTATCCATTTAATTCAAAGTATATACCAGCAGAAAAGAAAAAAATATACGACATTTGTTATCATGGTGGAATTCATGGTGATAAATATAGTGATATGCTCAAGATTATAAGTCAATTTAATTATCGATTTATGAGTATGACTCACAACATCAATACATATACTCAGCAACATCTATCTTATGCTACCGATACCAATCTAACGCACCAACAAAAGATGGATTTAATCACACAGACAAAAATCTCAATTTGTTATAACAACTTTCGTGTTCGTGATAGCCAAGATGAATATCACATTAAGAGTAAACCTAATTGGTCAAGAAACAAAGCATTTAGTGAGGTGGGGAAAAGCAATATTATTCCTCAAATAAAGTCTCGTTTTATTGAGGCGTGTGTTTCTAAAACTTTGAATCTGGTGGAACGTGATCCTTGGAATATAATTGAGAAATGGTATGAGCCGGATAAGCATTTTGTTTACTTTGACAGTAATTCAGAATTACAGGATAAGATATCTGAAATATTAAGCAATTGGGATGACTATAATACTATTATAGATGATGCTTACAATTTATCTGTTGCTAATTATATGTGTGATAATCTTATAAGAAGAATGAAAAATGAAGATATTAATAACTGGAGATAGAGGTTTTCTTGGTCGTCACTTTATTACAGAATTCAAGAGTAGATATCCAAACTGCGAAATATTTGTAAGTAATACCGATACTAACGATCTGATTGACCACCCTGATCGACTTCCATCAGTGAAGTTGGATTTCATATATCATTTCGCAGCTTGGACTAAAGCTGGTGATTTTTGTCTCTATCATCCTGCTGAACAATGGACTAAGAATCAGTATATCAACACTAATATTATAAACTATTGGAAAGAACATCAATCTTCAGCAGTTTTTGTTGGTATGGGTACAAGTTGCGCTTACGATCCAAAATTAATTAAGAGCATAGATAACTACGGAAGGGGTGATGTAGACAATAATTTGTATAGTTATGCTATGACTAAAAGGATGCTTTTTGATGGAATGAAAGCACACGCCAAACAGTTTGATATGAAGTATCAATTATGGATACCGACAACTCTGTGCGGACCTGATTTTGACTTATCAGATTCTCACTTCATTTTCGATTTAGTAAAGAAGATAGTAAATGCAAAAGTCGGCGGAGACCATCCTGTTTTGTGGGGTGACGGACACCAGTTGCGTGAGCTTATGTATGTGCGTGATGCCATAAATTGCATGTTGGATAATATAAATTTAAGAAACACTCAACACAATCTATCTACCGGGGTAGAATATAGCATAAGAGACTATGCTGAAATGATTTGTCGAGTTGTAGACTATAATTCTGATAATATAGTGTATGATGAAGATAAATTTGTTGGTGTTAGATCAAAAAAAATTATACCCAGTCTAAATTATCCAAATACAAAAATTTCTAAAGTAATAGAAGACATGGTTAGGTACTATGAAATGCAGATCATGCGGTAAAGATGTCGATTCATTAATTATAGATCTTGGTAGGCAGGCTTGGTGTAATAATTTTCTCACGCAAGAGCAGGTTGGATCTGAAAATACATACCCTCTTAGAATGCTGAGATGTGATAGCTGTGAGCTATGCCAATTGGACACTACTGTACCAAAAGAGGTTATGTTTAAGAATCATAGCTATGTTAGCGGAACAACCAAAACTTTGAGAGATCATTTTCTTGAGGTCGCCCAAGAAAACAAAGAAACCCTATGCTTAAAGGAAGATGATATTATTTGGGATATTGGTGGGAATGATGGTACTCAATTACTTCAGTATAGTAAATTAAACTTCAAAAAATTATTAAACATTGAGTCCGCTACTAACATATCTAAGCTTTCAGTTGCCAACGGTATTCCGACTAGGAATACATTTTTTAATGAGCTAACCGTTAAAGACGAAGAAGAGAGTTCTGTAAAGTTAATCAATGCTGCTGGTGTATTTTTTCATCTAGAGGAGCTACATAGCGTAATTACTGGTATTAAAAAGGCTATGAGAGAAGATGGTGTTTTTGTCGTTCAGTTTATGTACCTTGGTGATATGATACAAAAGTTATCGTTTGATGGCATATATCATGAACACCTTTGTTATTATTCAATTAAATCCATCATTAACCTATTAAGACCTTATGGGTTAACTATATTTGATGGATATCATTCAGATATTCACGGCGGTAGTATGATTGCTAAGTTCTGTAAGAACAAAAAATATAAACAAACCTGTAGGATAAAAGATCTAATATCACAAGATGAAGACCTTGTGAATAAAGATAATTTGATACAGTTTTCATCTAGTGTTACAGACTGGCGAGATAACTTCACCAGCAAGATACTTAACATTAAAAAAAATGGCAATAAGATTTATGCTTTTGGCGCACCGGCTAAGGGTAATACACTTTTAACATATTGCGGGCTGGATAGTGATACTATAGACTATGTATTCGAAGTAAATGATATGAAATGTGGTATGTATACTCCAGTTACACATATTCCCATAGTAGCTGAGAATGACAAATTAATTCAAGATAACAGCTATATAATTTTATTGAGTTGGAATTTCTATGATGAGATTGTAGGTAAAAATAAACATTTAATTGATCGCGGAGTTAAATTTATTCATCCTTTTAAGGACACACTATGAGAATAGTAGTTACTGGTGCTGCTGGCTATATCGGCAGTAAGTTATGTAATAAACTTTCCCAAATGGGGCAAAATGTAGCAGCATTTGATAACCTATGGTATGATCAAGGAACTCTTGTCAGCAAGGTTTTCTGTGATAACAATGCCGTCCTTTACAAGGAAAATATTTTAGACTGGTCTGAGAATTTAGTCAACCATATCAAATCTGCGGATATAATAATACCTTTGGCGGCATTAGTTGGTGCGCCATTATGCGATAAGCATGAGCAACTTGCAACTGATCTTAACTATGGCTGGTTTGAGGAATTACAGAAACACCTCAACAACCAATATGTGATTTACCCAAATACAAATTCTGGATACGGTTCCACTGGTGAAGAAATCTGCACGGAAGAAACACCATCTAACCCTTTATCTTTATACGCTAAAACTAAACAAGACTCTGAAAACCTTTTAATGAATTATGAGAGATCTATCTGCTTTAGACTGGCTACAGTTTTCGGTTGGTCATACAGACCAAGAATGGATCTACTTGTTAATAATCTTACTTATGTAGCAAAAACTGAAGGACATCTGACGGTATTTGATGGACACTTCAGGAGGAACTATATTCATGTGGATGACATTGTAGAGGCATTTATTTTCTCAATTAAAAATTTAGGGCGAATTTGCGGCGATGTTTACAATCTTGGTAATGACAACTTAAACACAACTAAACAAGATTTAGTCGATAAGGTTTGTGAAATTACAGGTGCTACAAATTCTGTGGATGTCACAAGAAGTGACCCAGATAAAAGAGATTATTTAGTTAGTAGTGAGAAGCTTTACAATTTAGGGTATCAACCATATAAAAGTTTAGAATATGGAATAAGACAAATGCTCAATTTTTATGATTTGTTATCTGAAGGTGATAGAGAAAAGTGTAAAAACTATTAATGATAATATGTAGAACACCATTTAGGGTCTCTCTATTTGGAGGCTCAACTGACTACCAAGAGTTTTACTCAAAGAATAAATCTTTTCTAATAGGGTTTACTTTGGACAAGTATGGTTATATTGTTATCAGAAAAACCCCCCACATACTACCACACAAAACAAAGATTTCTTATTCTGAAACAGAAACAATATTCGACAAAGAACATATTAAACATAACGGTGTTAGGGGTGTTTTTGATTTTTTAGATATCAAAGACGGCTTTGAAATTAGTTATCTTAGCGATTTACCCGCAAGAACTGGAATAGGATCATCATCATCTTTTATTGTTGGACTTCTAAGGTCTTTTTATTTTTATAACAATAAACACGTATGCAAAGAACAATTGACTAATGATGCAATTTTTGTAGAAAGAAAACTTCTTAAAGAAGCTGGTGGTATACAAGATCAAATTTGGGCGGCTTATGGCGGGTTTAATTCAATAGATATTCAACACGATGGAAACTTTAAAGTAAAACCTTTACCTGTAGATAGTAATTTTAAAAAACATTTCATTGATAGATCGGTCATGATATACACTGGACAGTCTAGAGACTCCTTTAAGACCGCTAAAGAAAATAGCAAAAATAGCAAAAACAAAAACAAAATAAAAGATTTGGCACACGAGGCGTATCAATCGTTTATTAATGAAGACGTAAACCACATAGGCTGTCTACTAAAAAACTCTTGGGACGAGAAGAAAAAAATATCTACAAATGTATCAAATAGTGATATTGATTGTATATACGATGACCTAACTAAGAACGGAATGATTGGTGGCAAACTTTTGGGTAGTGGTGGATCAGGTTTCATTTTTGGTATACTTGATGAGAATATAGATAAGCTACTGATAAAGAAAAAATATAAGAATAATTTTATTGACTTTGAGATATCCTATGGTGGATCGGAGATTATAAGTGGTTAGAAAAACAATATTTATAGATATTGATGGCACTATATTTAAACATCATGGCAACCTGAACAGGATGGTGAT
>Ga0209657_1001708_pt1 | contig 12957 bp, 9 predicted proteins | sample SaaInlV_100m_DNA_FD_184650 | JGI IMG/M metagenome (GOLD analysis project Ga0209657, IMG submission 184650) | Marine microbial communities from expanding oxygen minimum zones in the Saanich Inlet - SI037_S3LV_100m_DNA (SPAdes) (version 2) | ecosystem: Environmental > Aquatic > Marine > Intertidal... | reverse complement strand
GGAACATCTCTGATCTCGTAGTCCAAGAAACCAAGGAATATATTGTAAAAGGAAATTGGAAACTGGTAATCCAAAATTATTGCGAATGCTATCATTGCCCTATTCTTCATCCAGATCTTGCGGCTATCCACAATTATATGGGAGGACAAAACGATCTCCATGAAGGACCATTCCTGGGTGGATTTATGGAATTCAATGAAGATAAGGATAGTATCACTGCCAGCGGTGATCTATGCTGTCCCCCCTTAAAAAATGTGAAAGATGGTGACCTAAAACGGGTCTATTATTATTCAATTTCCCCTAATATGCTATTGAGCCTGCACCCGGAATATGTTATGTACCACACGGTTTGGCCTGATGGTGTGGACAAATGCAAAGTTACTTGTTCATGGCTTTTTGAAAATGATGTGGTGAAATCGAGCAAATATCAAACTCAAGACGCCATTGATTTTTGGGATATGACCAATAAACAGGACTGGTATATTTCAGAATTATCACAGTTAGGGATACAATCTAAAAAATATTCCCCTGCGCCTTATTCCGGACAAGAAAGCCTTCTTGCTGAGTTTGATAGGTATTATTTAGAAAACTTAGGCTAATAAAAAAAGATATCTACAAACTCTTTTTTTATTAGCCTACATATATATTTTAGAGTTGATCTAAGATCGATTTAGGGAAATGCATAGTAACAAGCATATTAGGGACATCAACAACTTCAGCTATCTTTAGGTCCCCAACCAATGAACAAAGCATATAAGCATCTTCAGCACTAATGTCATAGTTTTCGGATAAATGGTCAACCATAAAATTGACTGCCTTTTTTGTAGCAATATCAATCGTTTTACCAAAACCAGTCACTGCATAAAAATCATCCGTTTCATATTGAGGCTCTTGAATCGCGGGTTTATTCTTTAACACCCTTAGCCGATAGACAAAGGTCATGGGAGCTTCTATCGCAGTACCACAGACCTCACCTAAGCCTTGAACAGCATGTGCATCACCAATAGAAAAGAGAGCACCTTTTACAAATACAGGAAAATAAACCGTGGTCCCTTCAACAATGCTTGGATCATCCATATTCCCACCATTCGCTCTAGGAGGTATAGTCGATAGCATCTCTTCTGTATCTGGAGCAACGCCCATGACACCAGGAAATGGCTTTAGTGGAATCTTTACTTTACCATTGAACATAGTCGTTTTATTAATTGTATCAATCGTGTGAACATTTAATTTTGGTTCAGGAAATCTATCAGTTAAAAATCCAAAGCCGCCTACGATGGCTTGCCAACCATAATCATGTAACTCAATATCTATTAAATCAACTGCTAATATATCACCAACTTCTGCTTCTTCTACATAAACAGGGCCCGTAAGTGGATGAATTGGTCCAAAGTCTATATTAATGAGGTCTATTAGTTTGGCCTTTTTATGGAGTTGCCCATCAGACGCTTCATTTGTTATTGCTTTAATGACTGCGCCAGATGATACTTTTAATACTGGGGGAATGAGTTTACTAAATTTATTATGTTTCTTATCTGCAGATAAAATATAATCTGGCTTAATAGTTGCATCTTCAGTGCAAGACCAAATCCCTATCAATAAAGTCATTATAATTATTTTTTTCATTATTATTTTCTTACCTTTATAATAAAAAGGCCTCTAACGAGGCCTTTTTATTATTAATCACTTTAAGTGTATTTATTATTCGCCTTCTGGTATTGGAAAGGTAACAACAGTATCATCCGCAATCGCATTCCCATCAGCATCAACCAATCCTACCCTATCTAAAGGAAGTTCACTTGTTTTATTATAATGTCTCATATCAGTAAGTCGATGTCCTTCTAAAAACAAGGAATACCTTTTCTCATGAAGAATGCGGTCAACAGCATTACTAGCATTTGTACCAGTATAATCAGCGACACCTGCTGCTGTACGAATAGTATTTAGAATACCTTCTGCAGCTGAATAATTACCATTACCTACATATACCTCGGCCTGTAGCAATTTTAATTCTTCAGATCTCATAATTGGAACGGGATCGTAGGAACCAAAATACAAAGTTGGCGCAAGATTACTGACTAATCCATCGTAGGTAACTGTATTCTCACGAACGAGAATATTATTTGTCACTCTGGCATCGCCAGAATCTGCATCCGTTAAAAATGTAGGATGTACCATAAGTTTAAGCGTAGCAGCATTTGGATCTTCATACATTTGGTTATCGCCATCATTTGCACCTGAACTAAATACGTGATAAACACCTACATTAGCATCAGCATTCATCCAGTCTGCGATAGCCGTTAATGCCGTTTGAGCAGCGCTCCAGTCATCTTGCAATACCGCAGCTCTAGCTCTTAGACCACGATTGAAGTGCGCAAAAGTTGAAGCAGTATTAAATCCATCAAAACCGCTAGACAGACTAAAACAAAATTGGATACCATCAGAATCGTCATCACAATCTTCGGCAGCATTAAGACTGGCCAGACCTGCATCAAGCAGGCTTTCAATTTCTGCAAGGGTTTCAGCTTTTGTTGCAATAGCGGTTGCTATTACACCATCATAATTTGTTCTAGCGCCATTAGTATCTGTAAGATTTAAAACTCGCATCAAACAATATGCCTGAACCGTTTTTGCAAACCCTATTGCTCCTGCATCTGCATCGGGGCTATTAATAATTGTTTGACAATTTTTAATAACCTTGTAATTCGCCGCCCATGGAGTGTAGCATAAAAATCCACCCCCATCAATAGGCCCTCTGAGAAGCTCACCCGTGTATCTTGGGTCAGCTGGCTCTAGGTAGTAGGCTTCTCTTCCCACTACTAATAGATCTCTGATGTAAACCCCAAATCCCGAACGCATCTGTGCTTCGGCACCTGTTACCAATGATTGTATAGTTGCAGTATCATCAGTTGGGTTATTTGGATCTGGAAAATCCAGATCTTCACACCCTGTCCAAAATAGTACTAGTACCATTGGCAGGAGTCTCATTATTGTTTTTCTTTTGATTGTTTTCATCATTATTTCCTTCCTGGATTAAAATCCCATTGATAGAGTTAAATATAAACTTTTTGAGAGTGGATATGGATTCGTATCAACAGAACCACCCACAGCTTCATTTCCAAACTGACTGACCTCAGGACTTAGGCCTGAATAGTCAGAATTCATCCACCAATTTCTGGCAGATACACCCACTTGAAGATAGCTGACGCCATATCCTTCAGTCATACTGCCAGGTAAAGTATAATTCAGGCTCAGGTCTCTTAATGCCATATAACTTGTAGACTCAACATAAGGCTGTGTCACCGCACCTAAACCACCAAGCCTGGCCCCGCCATTTTCTTCATAATCAACTGTAGTCCCACCTAGGTCATAAATCAAGTTTGCTAGATTAATAGCATGACCACCTTCTTTTTTATCTATAAGAAATGAAAGTGCAAATGGCCCAACAGTGAATGAGTTTCTAAATGACATACGGTAGTCTGGATTTTCATCTCCTAACACATCAGGATTATCTGGGTCACCCTCACTTCCAATGATCGAGGTCGGTGAATACCCTTCTTGTATTCGATAGGTTCCTAAAAAGGTAGCAAAACCACCAAAGTTATAAGCTGGAACGTTTAACTTTGTTACTTTTGACTCATTTGTATAATAGGTCATATGAAAATTCCAATCTAATCCGCCAACAGAAACAAGTTTTGTTGGATTCAAACCAAGAGCAAACTCCATTCCTTTGGTCTCCATTTCTCCGCCATTTTCCCATGCGTAGGAAGCTCCAGAAGAAGATGGTAGGTCAACATATAATATCAAATCTTCTATACTTTGGTTATACATAGTTGCTTCAACAGTTGCTAATCCTTCCATCATCGAAAAATCCACACCGAATTCTAGTTCGGTTGTACGTTCTGGTTTTATATCCGGGTTACCTTTTGTAGAGGAAGCAACAAGACCATTAATGCCACCAATATTTGCTGAAGACATTGTGGTATATTTTGCATTTGCTTGAGGCATATTCCCTGTCTGTCCATAAGCACCACGAAGCTTTAGGTTATCAAATAAACCAGCGAACTCACCGAATTGGTATGAACCCGCTGCTTTAGGGTACCACTCTTTTGTTTCAGTATCTCCCAGAGTACTGGACACATCACCACGCATACTGAAAGCCAGATATATATTATCACCAACAGTTACTTCTTCCTGGAAGAATTGTCCACGGTCCTGACGTTTTTTACGATCATGGTAGACTGCCTGTGAACTCGCATTATCTACGTTCGTCTGAGTTGGGATCATCCCTTTTGCATGAACAAATACCGAGTTCCAATCATAAGTCTCATACTGCAGACCTGCTGTACTATTAAAACTCATACTTGACATCTTCATTTTATGTATAACATTCAGAGATAAGTTAGTATTTAAGTTATCTGTGGTTGTCATGACCGACTGACCAGGCTCAGAATTTGGTGATTCAATCTGCAGAAAAGGCGGAATGAAAACTTGATTTTCCTGATTATAAAAATCAGCACCCCCAACAGCTAAAAATCTAAGGTCCTGATTCGATGACCTAAAAAGATTGTAATCAAATGTCATAGAGCCTAAAGCTCTGTTAGTAACTTCATTGTTGACAAAGTATTCTGCCGTTTCCAGCGGATTGGATGGATTGAAATGATTTATCGGGAAAGAACCATCATCATTTTGTCTAATGTCTATAAAACTTGGAGTAAAACCAATGGAAAATCCTAAGGTCATATTCGTATTATCATTGCCTGTAACTCCACGATTTGCTTCAGAACGAATCAAGTTTGTTGAAACTGATACCTTTGCTTTTTCGCTTAAACGGTGATCAACATTCATACGGCCAGACAGTTTTTTGTAACCCGTATTATTAATGATTCCGGCTTCATCCATATACTGTCCACCAAGGTAAAACTGGGTACTTTCATCCCCGCCAATTACACTCAAAGTATGTTCTGTTAATTGACCTGTTTGACCATACAACTCTTGTTCATAGTCAATGTCACGACCTAACCAATTTTGTTCAAATGTAGAGAAAAAATCGGTATCAAAAGCACCGATAGAAGCAAGATTTGCAGGTGGCTCAAATGCAAATGTGCTATCAGGGTATAAAGCTACAAAAGCTGCCTCTGCTGCCGCTTCCCCTTCAGCATATGCTGCATCGTATACATCTACGGCAACTTTCATCTCATCGGTTCCTCCCGACATTCCATATTGTGACCCAGTACCAAATTGTCCATATGCTTCTTCAAAAGTTTCAAATTTCCGATGTCCCATTTTTCTGAGCAACTCAGATTGGCCAGTCTTTGTAGAAAAATTAAATTTTGTTTTTCCGCCTTTACCACGTTTTGTTCTAATAATAATAACTCCATTAGAAGCTTTTGCTCCATAGACCGCTGCAGCACTAGCTCCCTTAAGAACCTCAATGCTTTCAACATCATTTGGATTAATGTCGCCAATACGATTAGTTGGCTGGCCTTGGGGTCTTGTACTACCGGCACCTGTGGCAGCTGTTACAACATCAATTCCTGATTGATTAGCATCATTATTAACAACAACTCCATCTATTACGTAAAGAGGTTGTGTGCTTCCTGTTAAAGTCGATTGACCGCGCAAGTTTACATTCGTACCACCGCCTGGGGCTCCAGTATTTCTGCGAATATTAACACCTGCAAACTGACCGCTTAATGCTTGGTCAATAGTTTGAGTGGGAGCATTTACTAGATCATCTCCGGAAACAGATGCAACAGCATTCGCAGCATTTCTTCTTTTTACGGTACTAACAAGGCCTGTTACAATTACTTCATCTTGCCTTAAAACATCTGGTTCCATAACAAAGTTGGTTGCACCACCGCTTGTTGTTACTTCTTGGGTCTTATAACCCATGTAAGCAATAACAACCGTTACATTATCATCAACATCCAATTGATAAGAACCTGTTACATCCGTTGTTGTCCCAACAAATGTACCTTTAACAAAAACCTGTGCACCTATTAAGGGATCACCTGTTTCACTATCGGTTACCTTGCCAGACATTGTTTCTGTCTGCGCAGATAAAAGCATTCCTGTAAAGAAGCATAGAATGGCAATTGGTTTAAGCTTTCGCATAAAACCTCCTTGATTGTTTATTTTCAAAATCGAAATTGGTTATAGGTTATAGTGCGCGTAGGACGATCGTATCATAGTAATTATCTGACTCCCCGCCCCCTTTTCCCTAAAAACCTATACCTAAAATTGAATAGACTCCGCGGGAAAGTCAAGAAGTAAAACCTAAGGTTAAGTAGACGATATGCCCCTTCTCATAAATGATTTAGGTGACCAAGGTAAAAAATCAAATGAGACTACTTTAAAGGTAACATTTAAATTCATTAAATATTTTTCCGTTTTTCTTTCGTACCCCATTACAAAAAATGTAATTTTCCCACTGCTTTTGAGCAATAATTAATATTTTTTGATCCGGTAGCTCAGTTGGTAGAGCAGTGGCCTTTTAAGCCATTGGCCGTGAGTTCGAGTCTCACCCGGATCACAAAAAAACCCTATCTTTTTTGATGGGGTTTTTTATTCTAAATTGAATAAATGAACCGAATGGCGTTTTATAATGAATTTCGCCATTCATTAATGTAAAGAGAACTTTTTTGATTACAACTAATAATATTGCTATGCAGTACGGCTCAAAACCCCTTTTTGAAGATATTTCCATTACATTTTCTAAAGGGAATAAATATGGACTTATCGGAGCCAATGGGTCCGGAAAATCTACCTTCATGAAAATTTTAACTGGAGAAGTTGACCAAACTTCCGGCTCGGTAAAAATTGATCCAAATGAACGTGTCGCAAAATTAAATCAAGACCATTACGCCTATGAAAAAATTATTATTTCAGATTGCGTCATTATGGGACATACTGAATTATGGAAAGTAAAAGAAGAACGAGATAGAATTTATTCACTTCCCGAAATGTCTGAAGACGAAGGAATGAGGGTTGCCGATTTAGAGGTGGAATTCGCCGAAATGGACGGATATATGGCAGAATCCCATGCCGGTGATTTACTTCTGGGTGTGGGCATTCCTCTCGAGCAACATGATAAACCTATGAGTACCCTAGCACCAGGAATGAAACTTCGTGTTTTACTTGCTCAAGCTCTATTCGGAGAACCTGGGATTTTACTATTAGATGAGCCAACTAATAATTTGGATATCAATACAATAAGATGGTTGGAGGAAATTTTAAATTCGCGTAATAGTACCATGATTATAATTTCCCACGATCGCCATTTTTTAAATAGTGTGTGTACACACATGGCTGATTTGGATTATGGTGAACTTCGATTATACCACGGAAACTATGATGATTTTATGACTGCAGCAACCCAAGCACGTGAAAGATTGATTCTAGATAATGCTAAGAAGAAAGCGAAAATCGATGAATTACAGTCCTTTGTAAAACGATTTTCAGCCAATGCATCCAAAGCTAAACAAGCAACATCTCGTGCGAATCAGATTAGCAAAATAAAATTAGATGATATTAAAAATTCAAGTCGTGTTTATCCTTTCATTCGATTTCAACAACATTCCAAGGTATTTAATAAAGCGTTGAATGTGATAGATTTGGACAAAGGATATGATACGCTTTCCGTGTTAAAAAAATTCAATATCACAATCGAAGCCGGGGAAAGGCTTGCCATCATTGGACCTAATGGAATTGGAAAGACTACACTATTAGGTTGTTTGGTAGATGACCTTCCACTAGATAGCGGTGTTGTAAAATGGTCCGATAATGCTGTGATTGGATATTTTGCTCAAAATCATAGCCAAGATTTTAATTCAAATTTGTCACTCGTGGACTGGATGTCTCAATGGAGTCAAAAAGGAGATGATATGCAAACGATTCGTGGAACGCTTGGACGATTATTATTTTCACAAGATGATATTAATAAACCGGTTCGTGTTTTATCCGGTGGCGAACAGCGTCGTATGTTATTTGGGAAAATAATTTTACAACGCCCAAATGTGATTATAATGGATGAACCCACAAATCACTTAGATATGGAATCTATCGAATCTCTTAATCTGGCTCTAAGTGGATTTGAAGGAACTATAATTTTTGTGAGCCATGATCGGGAATTTGTTTCATCATTAGCTACGCGTATTATCGAATTAACTGAAACCAAAATCAAGGAGTACAGTCGCGGGTATGATGATTACCTTCACAGTTTAGGTGTTGAATAAAAACGCCAATTTGAATTTCTTTATTTTAAAATAATTCAAATTTAAATCCTTTAAGAAATACAAAATACCGAGCTTAAAAAAAACCGTGAATTAGATACTACCCTTAAGATATCAAATGGAATTCTTGGCAATCATTGGCGATTCCTTATGATGTACTCTTTATGAGAACCAATTTATCATTTTATTTAAACCGGAATCCGGTGTATTATTTATTTTATTCGATAGTCCCACCCACATGAATATGTGAAAAATTAGGAAATCGATTGGAGATGAGTTGGTTGTGGAAGGATAATGATGTTTTTTAGATCAAGTCCAATTTATAAAAAAGAAAAGCCCCGGTTAATTAACCGAGGCTTCTTTGATTTTCCCTATTGGGAGCCTATTTGCGACGTGTTTTACGACGCTGACGGCTAGCCCGCGGATCGTTCCGCAAAGCTTCAATCCTGGCATTCCTTTTAATACGTCGGACAGTTTTCTTTCGAGCTTCTCGTTTCGTATCACTAGGTTTTTCATAAAAGGATCTTGTCCGAACTTCCCGAAGGACGCCGGCCCGTTCCCACATCTTTTTAAATCGACGTAAGGCACGTTCAAATGATTCTTTTTCTTTTACCTGGACCTCAACCACGTTAATCACCTCCAAAGTGTAGTTTGTGGTTATTCAATTAAATTATTTTTGCTTCAAAAAAGCCGGCAATTTTACCGGTTTGACACACCACTTACAAGGATTAAACCATAGATGCAAATTCTTCAATCGTGAGAGATTCCGGTCGACGGGTAAAATCAATCTTTTCTTTTAATGAATCTGGGAAATCCCATCCCTTTAAAGTATTCCTTAACATTTTTCGTCTTTGTGAAAAAGCAGTCGCAACCAATTTATTAAATCTTCCATATTTTTCATCTGAAACTATTGGAATTTCTTTTTTGGTAAATCGAATTATAGCAGAATCTACTTTAGGTTTTGGGATGAATACGTCCGGTGGGATTGTAAAACAATATTCCATATTTAAATAAGCACCAACAACAATAGTAAATCGCCCATAAGCTTTTGTGCCAACCTTTGCGGATAATCTTTCTGCCACTTCTTTTTGCATCATAATAAATGCGTCACCCCAATAGTCTAATTGCTCAATGAGCCAAAAAATAATGGGAGAAGTTATATTGTAAGGAATGTTTCCTATAACTCGAACCGGGTTTTTAATGGGAATATTTTCAATTTCCTGAAGGAGAATATCGCCATGAACTACATGTAATCCTTTTAAAGATTCTCGATTTTGTAAATACTCAATGAGCATGGGATCAATTTCTATGGCTGCCATTTCATCAACATACGGAAAGATTCGTTCTGTTAGAGCACCTTCTCCCGGGCCAATTTCAAGAATGGAATCTGTCTCTTTTGGGTCAATGGTACGAGCAATACGATCTAAAAGATTTCCATCGGCAAGAAAATTTTGCCCCCACTTTTTTCGGAATGGATGGTTTGTTCTTTTAGTCATTGATGTTCGATCTTTTGCAATTATAGGATTTTATTCTGAAATCTGAAAGAGGCTTGATGCATTCTCTGTGGTTTTTTCTGCAATCAATTCCAAAGAGACTCCGTGGATTTCTGCTAATTTCTCGGCTACAAATCTTGTTCGTCCCGGCTCATTTGGTTTTCCTCGGTGAGGTACCGGACTTAAATAGGGTGAATCTGTTTCAACTAAAATTCTATCTAACGGTAACTCTTTTGCCACTTCCGGCAAATGGCTATTCTTAAAGGTAAGATTCCCTGAAAAAGAAATATAATATCCCAAATCTAAAAAAGCATTTGCGGTTTCCAGATTACTGGAAAAACAATGGGCTACACCGCGAACATTTGGAAATTCTTTCAAAATTTTAATCATATCTTGATCCGCATCTCTATTATGAAAGATGATTGGTTTATTTAACTCTTGAGCGATCTCCATTTGGGTGCGAAATACATCTTTTTGAATTTCCGGATCGGATATATTCCTGAAATAATCCAAGCCCATCTCTCCCACGGCCACCATGGAATCGAAAGTCATGAGGTCATAAATCTGATCTACAAAATCTTCCGGAGCATCTTTCGCATCATGGGGATGAACCCCGACAGAGGCAAAAATATTATCGTGCGTTTCTCCCAACAAGAGACATTCTCGGGCATCTTCCATATTGGTTGCCACACAAATAAAGCGGTTTACGCCTAACTCTTCAGCACGTTTAAGTACATCCGAAAGGTTATTTTTTAAATCTTTATAAAAAAGATGGCAATGAGTATCAGTTAGCATTTTGTTATTTCTTCTTGTAAAATGGTAGGCAAACCTAAATTGATTTAATAACTATCACGACTATGAATTTTCAAAAAATACTATTTTTATTTTTCCACATTTCTATTGGGATATCTTCATCATTGAAAGATGGCGATACGCTAATTGTCCATCCCATCACCTGGGAAACACCCTCTCCGGAAGGCTGGGGAGCACAATATAAACAAAACATTTTATTTCCAGATTCTGATGAATCTTGGGCCAAAATCATCATGATGCAAACATTGAAATGTGATTCTGCAACGAATGGCGATAAATACCCCTGTGGTGAATGGGACTATATCTGGAATACTTTTGTGGATGATCGAGTGGGTGATACAACCGAATCCTATTCGATCGGAAGTTTTGTAACACCGTATGGCAAGCGACTCATAATGGGTGGCGAAAATGGCTGGCAATGGACCTACGATATGACAGATTATGCCCCAATCTTGAAAGGGGAACGATTTGTAACTGTGGGCAATAACCAGGAATTATTGGATTTAAAATTTCTTTTTATCAAGGGAAAACCAACGCGGAATATTCTGAAAGTTGAAAATATTTATCCTTATGGACATCACAAATATGGCGAATTATCGGATAATGATATTCTAAAAGAAACAGTCCTTCATCTTCTGTCAAATGCCAATGGCTTTAAAATGAAAGCTGTAATCTCTGGGCATGGACATTCCGGTCCGAGAAATTGCTGTGAGTGGGACAGTAAAACTCACACATATTATATGAATGGCTATGAACTCTTCCGCTGGAATGTATGGAAAGATTGTGGCAATAATCCTATTTATCCACAAGGGGGAACTTGGCCATTTGACCGCGCAGGTTGGTGCCCCGGAACCAAAGTGGATGAATACGAATTTGAACTCACACCCTTTGTGAAAGCGGGTGATTCTATTGCCATTGATTACGGAATTCAACCTTATTCAGACAATGGCGAAAAAGATGGTGAATTCCGCATGGCGCACCAATTATTCTCTTACGGTCCTCCTAATTTTAAGAATGATGCGGGAATTGTGGATATCATTTCTCCCAGTTCGAAAGGAGCCCACGCCCGATTTAATCCATCTTTAAGTCATCCAAGAATCATTATTAAAAATACTGGGGAATTTGATCTTCATTCATTAGAAATCAGCTATGGATTGAAAAATCGGAAAAAATCTATTTTTCAATGGAATGGTTATTTATCATTTCTGGAAAGTGAAATAGTTTTTCTCCCTATTCCCAATTGGCATGGACTTTCCAAAAATCCCGTTTTTGAAGTGGTTCTAAAAAATCCCAACGGAAATAAAGACGAAAATTATTTGAATGATAGACTTACCTCCCTGATTCCATTCCCTGAAATTTTCCCAAAGGAGTTTATACTCCTGATAAAAACAAACAATATTGATAGAGCTCGGGAAAATTCGTTTACACTTTCTGAATTGGATGGAACAGTTCTTTATTTCGGGGGTAATTTTTCTGATTCAACTGAATATACTTTCCCAATAGTTTTGAAAAATGGTGATTACCAATTTTTATTCAAAGATGATATGGATGATGGAATATCGAAACATTGGTGGTATCGGAGTAGCGCAGCTGAAAAAATAGGAATTAATGGCGAAGTCAGATTTCTTTCTTTAGATGGTAATACATTGCACCAATTCAATTCGGACTTTGGACAAGAATTATATCTTAATTTTCACATAGGACGACTGCCCTAAAATATCAAAACTATATGGAGATTAGTATGTACAAAGGAAAAAATAGGTCTTGGACTCATTGGTTCGAAATTCCTGCCAGTAATTATGATCGGGCAAAAAGATTTTATGAGACTATTTATCAAATGGATATTGAAACTGTAGAAATGGGACCTTATAAAATGGGCATCATTCCCCATAATGATGTGGGATGTGCCATTATTAGTGGCGAAGGTTATGATGATGCCCCCCCCCCGGGGGACCCAATGGACCCATCGTCTATATGGATGCAAATCCGGATCTGGATATTATTTTGAATCGCATTGAAAATGCTGGTGGGAAAATTATTAAACCTAAAAAAGCTATATCGGAAGATCATGAATTTCTGACCACCTTTTTAGATAGTGAAGGAAACCGGATGGCGCTTCATCCTATGAAATAATATGAACTTTTTTATTCAATCCTTATTCGTTGCCATACCCATCTTTATGATATTGATTGGGATTGAAATGCTTGCTGCCAAAAGAATGGGAATTCAGATTAACAATCCGGCAGACATGATTTCCAGCTTGAGTTCCGGTGTGACCAACATTACAAAGGGTGGACTCAAATTCGGCATTATTCTTATCAGTTACTCATGGCTGGTGGATCATTTTACTTTATACAAATTGGAGCCTGTTTGGGCCGCAGTCGTGGTTGCATTTATTGTACAAGATTTTACAGGAT
>Ga0209657_1001696_pt1 | contig 13017 bp, 9 predicted proteins | sample SaaInlV_100m_DNA_FD_184650 | JGI IMG/M metagenome (GOLD analysis project Ga0209657, IMG submission 184650) | Marine microbial communities from expanding oxygen minimum zones in the Saanich Inlet - SI037_S3LV_100m_DNA (SPAdes) (version 2) | ecosystem: Environmental > Aquatic > Marine > Intertidal... | reverse complement strand
AACCCGTATCTCAAGGCTCCAGTTCCCAAGGCCCCGTATCCCAAGGCCCCAGTTCCCATGGCCCCCGCACCGTCCGCGCCCCACGCGGCACAGAACTCAGTTGCCAATCGTGGCTGATCGAAGCTCCCTTGCGGATGCTGATGAATAACCTCGATCCCGAGGTCGCCGAAGATCCCGATCATCTGGTCGTGTACGGCGGTTCTGGAAAAGCAGCCAGAACATGGGAATGTTTCGACGCCATCGTCTCGACCCTGAGATCGATGCGACCCGACGAGACCTTACTGATCCAGAGTGGTAAGCCGGTTGCGGTGGCGAGAACTCACGCCGATGCACCCAGGGTACTGATCGCCAACTCGAATCTGGTACCACGCTGGGGCACCATCGAAGAATTCCGCCGACTCGAGGCGGAAGGGCTGACGATGTATGGCCAGATGACCGCCGGCTCGTGGATCTACATCGGAACTCAAGGAATCCTCCAGGGCACCTACGAAACCTTCGTCGAGGCGGGGCGCCAGCACTTCGGTGGCGATCTTGCCGGACGCTGGATCCTCACGGCAGGGCTGGGAGGAATGGGCGGGGCGCAGCCGCTCGCCGCCTCGATGGCAGGGGCGGTATCACTGACCATCGAGGTCGACCCCGAACGGATCAAGAAACGACTGGATACCGGTTATCTCGATGAGTCATTCCTCGACCTGGATGCCGCTCTGGAACGAATCGATCAGTTGTGCTCACAGAAAGAGGCCCGATCGGTGGGCCTGCTCGGCAACGCTGCCGTCCTGCTCCCGGAGATCCTGCGCCGCGGCATCGTGCCTGACATGGTCACCGATCAAACCAGTGCTCATGATGCGCTGTGTGGATATGTCCCTGACCAGAAACCTCTCGACGAGGTCTTGCTACTGCGCGATACCCATCCAGATCAATACCTCGAGCTCTCGATGGATGCGATGTACCGCCATTGTGAAGCGATCGTCGGTTTGCAACGAGCCGGCTCGATCGCTTTCGACTACGGCAACAACCTCAGAGGCCAGGCTCAAGACGCCGGTTTCGAGCACGCATTCGACTACCCCGGCTTTGTCCCTGCTTATGTCCGCCCGCTCTTTTGCCAGGGCAAGGGTCCCTTCCGCTGGGTCGCTCTCAGCGGAGATCCGGCAGACATCCACCGTACCGATGAGGCGATCCTCGAGTTGTTTTCCGAAGACGAGCACCTCTGTCACTGGATCCGCACCGCTCAGGAACGAGTCCAGTTTCAGGGACTTCCGGCGAGGATCTGCTGGCTCGGATACGGCGAAAGAGCCAAGTTCGGCCTGCGGATCAATGAGCTGGTCGCCAACGGCGAAATCTCCGCTCCCATCGTCATCGGGCGAGACCACCTCGATTGTGGTTCCGTCGCCTCGCCAAACCGGGAGACCGAATCGATGCTCGATGGTTCCGATGCCATCGCCGATTGGCCACTTCTGAACCTGATGCTGAATACCGCCAGCGGTGCCACCTGGGTCTCACTCCATCACGGAGGAGGGGTCGGGATCGGCAACTCCATTCATGCCGGTATGGTAGTCGTCGCCGATGGAACAGAGGAGGCTGCAGCGCGCCTCGAACGAGTCCTGACCAACGACCCGGGCTCGGGGATCTGGCGTCATGTCGATGCGGGCTATCAACAGGCTTCCGAATTTGCCGAGGAACATTCCGTGTGGATTCCAATGCAAGGAGGTCGACCCCGATGAAAACCTCCGTCGACTTGCTGATCGAGAATGTCGAAAGACTACTTCCCGGTCATGAAGAAGCCCTCATGGGAGTCTCCGTTGCAGTGGATGCAGGACAGATTCAGGCGATCGGACCGGCGACAAAAATCGCCGGTCTTTTCGATGGTAGCCGAACACTCGATGGCACTGGGAAGTTGTTGACCGCTGGGTTTGTCGACTCACACACCCACCTGGTTTTCGGAGGAGAACGCTCGGGCGAGTTCGTCCAGCGCTGTGCAGGTGCCGACTACGAGAATATTGCCAGCAAAGGTGGCGGGATTCGAGCGTCTGTCCGAATGACTCGCGCCGCTGACCTTCAGCAACTGATCGATTCAGCCAGACCAAGGCTACAGAGAATGATGGAATCCGGCTCCACCACCATCGAAATCAAGAGCGGATACGGACTCGATCTGGAGAGCGAACTGAAGATGCTCCGGGCCATCCGCCAGTTGTCCGAGGAATTTCCAATCGAAATCGTCGCCACCTTCATGGGAGCTCACGAGATCCCCGACGAATGGCGGCAAGATCGGGCCGAATATATCCGTATCATCTGTGAGCAGATGATCCCTCAGGTAGCCCGCGAAGGATTGGCCGAATTCTGCGATGTCTTCTGCGAAAGAGGCGTGTTCGACACTCAGGAGAGCACCCAGATCCTTCAAGCGGGTCTGGATAATGGTCTCAAACCGAAGGTTCACGCCGACGAACTGGCTGCCTCGGGTGGATCCCTGGTCGCCGCCCAGGTCGGTGCCATCAGTGCCGACCACCTGATGGAAGTCACCGCGGAGGGCATCGAGGCGCTGAAAAGCGCTGGAGTCGTCCCCACCCTCCTTCCCGGGACTACTTTCTATCTGCGCAAATCAGGTTACGCTCCGGCTCGGTCCCTGATCGACGCAGGGCTCGAGATTGCGATTGCGACCGACCGGAATCCTGGGTCTTGCACCATCGAAAGCATGCTTTTCATCGCAGGCCTGTCAGTGATGCACATGGGCCTGACCCCGACAGAAGCGATCATCGCCGCCACTCGAGGTGGGGCTCATGCACTGGGTCGTGAGGCGCGGTGTGGAACGATTGAAACGGGAAAAAGAGCCGATCTGGTCCTCTGGGATGTACCCAATGAGGAAGTACTAATTCACGAATTTGCTAACCAAGTTCCTCGCATAGTTTGCGCTGCAGGTCGAATCGTGTTCGATTCGCACATTGCCAGTATTGAAAGATCCGACCTGACGTCGGACCAGGGGGTTTGAACCAGATGTCCAAGTTCACCGATCGACTCACCCAGACCATGAATGAACAATCCTGGGGCGAGTACGAGGAAGCGTGGCTCGACGCCATCGAGAGTGAAGATGTTCGCTTTACCGAATATCTGCTAGCGACCAAACAGGCGATCACCGCAGGCCATGGAGAACGAGCAGGTCAAATGCTCGAACTACTTCTTCAATCGGGTCACACCGACGAACTGTCCCCCGATAAGAAAGTGGAATTCCACGAAGCACTTGCGTGCAGCCTTCCGCGAAACAAGGACGCTCGTGGATTGTTGCTCGAGATTTACAAGTCCCAGTTCGGGCACATCGATGGATTCGACAACTGTGTCGAAACCTCTGGCCTGATGGATGGAACCCGGCCCGCCGAAATCATCCCTCTCTTCAAGAGAATGGTCCATTATCAACCGGGCTCCTATGTCAAACATCGCTCCGGCTGGGGTGTCGGCGTTGTGACGGAACTGGACCCGGGGATCGGCACCGCCACTGTAGACTTCGAGAAAAAGGAGGGGCACTCGGTAAAGTTGGAGGCGCTTCCTCAAATCTGCGATCCTCTCGACGCCGATCACTACCTTGTGATGGGTTGGAAGCGACCGGAAGAACTACGCTCGCTGGCGGACCAAGAGCCAGCGGAGCTGATCAAACTGGTGCTGAGGACCAACAGCAAGCCGATCCCCCTCTCGAGGATCAAGGACGCGCTGAGTGGAGTTGCGGTCCCTTCCTCCTCCTGGAGCAAGTGGTGGGCCCGTGCCAAAACCGCCATCAAGAAGGACTCGCTGATTGGTCAGTCCGGCGGCAAGAACAACGAGTTATATCTTCTCGATGGACCAGAGGCTCTCACCGCCAGCATCGATCGTCGCTTTGCCCATCTGAGTCCCGACGACCGACTCAAGGTACTTCGCGAGTGCCTCGCCGAATTACAAGAAGACGAGCACCACCTGCTCGCTCCCCAGTTCAAGTTGCTGCGTCGCGACATCTTGCGTGGCGACCTGGCACCGGCACAGCAGATTTCCGCTCTGCTCTTACTCACAGATCACGCTCCCGATGGCGACGAGGTGATGGCCATCGGTGCCCTCATCATGAAGGCGGGCCATCCGTCAGACCTGCTCAACTTGCTGGGGCGCGAAGAAGACCAGAAGGAAACCCTTGCAGTGATCCGTGGACTCGATCCCGATCGCTGGGATTCCCTACTCGAAGAATTGTTACTGAAATCGGACGATTCACTTCGCGAACTGATCATCCAGAACTACGAAGATGCCGACCAGTTACACCTGGTCGACCAGGTCGGTTCCAGCGTACTCCGCCGACCGGGGAAATCGCCCCTGCTATTCCTCCATCTGGTGCGCAGATCTGCTTCCGCGGATTTCCGATACTTTCCCTGTCTCGAGGGAGTCTCCTCGCCCGACCTGTTCCGCCAGGCGGCGGCAAGTTTCGATCGACTCTCTCTTGAAAGCGAAGTGAACAAGGACCCTGAAATCACCACTTCGGTGAAGCGCTATCGACAGCAGCTATCGGTCAAGCCTTTTGCTCTGCTCACAAAGGTCCTGGAACGCGGCGCCCTGACTGACGCACGAGAGATCTACATGCAATTGGCGGGTTCCCGCTCCATCAGTGATTCCAACCTGGAGAAGGCCAAGGCGATCATTCTTCGCAAGTTCCCCAAGGTTCTGGCCGGCCAAGCCAGTCGCGGCAGTGCTGTGGCCCAACAATCGGCGATCTACTCGACCCAGTTCGGCATGGACAAAGTTCAGAATCAACTGACTGAAATTCGCAACGAGAAACTACCGGCGATCTTCAAGGCCATCGGAGATGCCGCTGCACTGGGTGACCTGAGCGAAAATGCAGAGTTCACATCGGCGATCGAGGAGCGCGAAAACCTCAACCGCAAGGTCATGGAACTCCAGGGAGATCTCGACCGAGCTCGCCTCATCGACCCCGAGGAGGCCAGCACCGATCAGATCGGGCTCGGTAGTAAGATCAAGTTTCATAACATTTCGACCGACTCGACATTCGAGTACTGCCTGCTAGGACCGTGGGATGGGGGCCCCGATAATGGAGTGCTCTCCTACCTCTCACCACTCGGCAAAGCGATGCTACAGAAGAAAGAGGGCGAAGAGTTCGATGTCGAACTGCCGACCGGTGTCCACAAGGTCAAGGTTCTTGAAATCAGTCGAGGTCAGGTTCCGCAGGAGCAGTAGAAGCGTCGGTGGAACTAGCGTCGGTGGAACTAGCGTCGGTGGAACTAGCGTCGGTGGAACTAACGTCGGTGGAACTAACGTCGGTGGAACTAGCGTCGGTGGAACTAACGTCGGTGGAACTAGCGTCGGTGGAACTAACGTCGGTGGAACTGGCGTCCGTCGAATTGGAAGCCCCCATCAATTGCTCGAGGAATACCGTGGCGAAGGCCCCAGCAGGTAAACTGAAGGAGACCAGCAGACTCTGCTCCTCCTCCTCCCAGGCGACCTGAGGCTCCCCTACCTGGATCCTTAAAGGTCGCCGTGTACCATCGAGTTTCATGCCACGAACATGAGAGAGCCAGGAACCTGGACGCAGTCCCTCTGCGATCAACACCGCACTCTCAATCCGCCCTGCTTCCCCTTCAGGCAACTTCATCTTCTTGCCGAAGATCGGCCCCGTAGGAGAGACCTCCCCGTCCCTGGCGCGCTGCTGGTCTTCGAGCCAACCCGCCTCCTCCATCGAGACATGAAATCGAGACCGTTGTCCCTCCCACTGGCAAATATCTCCGGCCCATGGCAACCAGTACCCATCCTTCGATCTCTCGAGCCGTTCCATCAGAACCCAGTTGAACAGTTCTGCTTGGTAGGCGGAGTAGTACATCCTCCGCAATGCATGAGGGATCCTACGAGCCGCCGCACGAAGATTTCCAGGGTGAGTCTTGAGGGATGTGAGAAGAGCGGCCTCGGTGGTTCTTCCCGGAGGGAGTAGTCGCCTCGCAGCATCGATATCCCCCGCCTCATATGCGCTTCGATAATCCTCTTCGACCCCCTCGCGTGGAGCCAGCAGCAATTCCAGTGCTTCTGAAATCTGTCTTCTCAACAGTGCCGCTCCGACGCGAGCGCCATCGCCGTGCATGCCGAATCGTTGTGGGCCATAAAAATTCGGCAACCCACCGACCGAGATCTCCTCGATCCTTTGCCTGGCACTTTCGAGTACCCCCTTGTCCACCTCACGGATCCGGATCTCGAACTGATTGCCGGCCAGATGTCCGGTTCGAATCTTGTTTTTGTGGCGAGACACCGAGAGCACTCGGATCCAGGGGGCATCGATGGAGACCACATCTCGATCGGTCAGGATCGGCACCGAAAAAGTCTGGGTGGTGATCGCTCGCTTGTCCTTGAAACCGGCAAATCCGATCAGTTCCCGCTTCACACCCAGAGTCCTGGCGATGTGATCGCGAGCCTGAATGGTCGTACGATTACTCTTCTCGATGGTCAGATACAGGTGCTCGCCAGCGCCGCACGGGGTGTAGAGAGGCATCTCCGTGACCTTGAAGTCCTCCCAGCGCTGGCGGATCACTCCGCCGGTCACTGCGATTTCCTGGTTCATCCTGGGCGGCTGATAACCACTCTCTTTGCGGCACTGGAGAACCTCCGCCGGATCGACATCGAGGATTTCCAGATCATCATCTTCGGGGACTTCGGAAAGGGATTCACTCGTCTCGGACTGATTCATCGGTTTCTGATCTCCTGTCCCTAGAGGGACTGCAATGGCCGGGGGGGTCCATCTCCTTCGGAGAAGACCGAAGACTCCACCACCACGGCTGGAATCCCCGAGACGATCGTACCCGGACCCACGTCCGAGGTGATAACGGATCCGGGGAGAACTACTGCTCCTCGACCGACGAAACACCCCGCCAGCACCCTGGATCCCGCCCCCATGAACACCTGATCGCCGATCCTCGACAGGTCATCGAGAGATGTTCCTGCCTCCAGCACACAGGCATCTCCGCAACGAGCGCCAATTCCCAGGCGAACGCCAGGCAGAAGCAGAGAAGCGGTTCCCAGCGAAGCTTCCGATTCGACGCTGCAGCCCTGGTCGATCACGACTCCCGGACCCATCCTCACATCGGCCCCGATTTTGGCCTCGGGAGAGATGATTCCGACCACCTCTGCCGCCAGTTCCTGGCAGCATCGGAGTGCTTCCCACCGTTCTGCTGGGCGCGAGAAGGCGAAGCAGACCGCGGTCGCCCGCTGATCGAGGATGGTCGCCAGTTGGTCGAAGGATCCGACGATTTGGTGGCGCTGGAGGCCACTCTCCTCATCCCATATGACGGGGCTGTCCGATCCACTCCAGGGGATCACACCGATCAAATCCATCGAAGAATGCTGCAGCAAGGCCAGGACCCTGCGCAACTCGATCCCGTAACCCAGGACCAATACCTTTGGCTGAACCATCTGAACTCTTCCTCGCTGCTCGGATGGGCCGATGAACCGCCGCAAGAAGCGGAATCCACCACCCACTGAGTCTCTTCCTGTACAGATGATACAAGTGACATCTCCGGTCGGCACCCGCTTGTTGCCCGGTAATCTCCGATTGTCGGGGTCACTGGCAGAGATTCGAGCAGATGGTGCTTCTTCCCTCCCCTCGGAGGGGTCGAGACGCTAGGATACGCTCTTCTGGAGCCGCTCCAGCGCTCCAAACCTGCGGAACAGGAGCCCCTCATGTCGACTTCCCCGAGCCGCCAACTGGAGACTTTCGCCAATCCTCAGCCGGGACGTGATTACATCATCCAGTTCGACTGTCCCGAGTTCACCTGTTTGTGCCCGCTGACGGGCCAGCCCGATTTCGCCCACTTCGAGTTCGAATACATCCCCGATGTCAGTTGCCTCGAGACCAAATCGTTGAAGTTGTACCTCTGGTCCTACCGCAACGAGGGCGCATTTCACGAGGCGGTGACCAACCAGATCCTCGACGACCTGGTGGCCGCCTGTCAGCCGAGATGGATGAAGGTGACTGGTCGCTTCTTTGTCCGCGGGGGAATCACCCCGACCATCATCGTCGAACACCGCGCCCACGCCACTGAAGAGGCTTGACCCGCGAACATCTGTTCACCATCCTGATCCACGGCTCTGGACCCGAAGATCGGTTCCAGGTTCTCCTGTGGAGGTGATTTGATTCCCCCGACCGCTGATTCGTCCGATCAGAATCGTACCGATCCCACTTCTGCGGGATCCCAATCCGCCCATCCACCGCTCACTGGCAATCGCCTGCAGGTACTGGAATTGCTGCGCCAGAGCGTGCGCCAGAACCGTCCCGCCACGGTGCGAGAGATCGCCCGGCAACTGGGGCTCTCCTCCCCCGCTTCGGTGCATCGACATCTGCGTCGCCTCGAACAGATGGGGCTGATCGAGCGAGACCCAGCAGCCGGGTCTCGCAACTGGCAACCGATCCAGCAGCAACAACACGCCACTTCCTCATCGATCCCGGTGGTGGGACGCATCGCCGCAGGAGAGCCGATCGAAAGTGCTGGTGACGCGACATCGAGGGCGGATGCCACCATCCCGATCGACCCCAAGACCTTTGGATCCGCTGCCACCATCGTCGCACTCCAGATCGAAGGGATGAGCATGAGAGATGCCGGCATCTTGTCGGGAGATCTCGCCATCGTGAGAAGACAGCCGACGGTAGAAAATGGTGAGATCGCCGCGGTCTCCATCGACGGCGAGGGCACTCTCAAGATCTGGCGCGGGCCACATGAGGGTGAAGGAGTCGGTCCACAGAAAACGGTCCGCTCGGTTCGACTTGAGGCTGCGAACTGCGGATTCGAGACGATGGAGATCGATCCTGGCCAGCATCAGGTGGAAGTGTTTGGCAAGTTGGTCGGCATCATCCGTCGCTTCGAACGACACTGAGCGGAGCCACAGAATGGAAATTCGAGAAGAAGAGATTCACGAGGCCCTCGATGAAGTGGTGGCCGCCTTTCGCGGAGGAGCCATCGAGATCCGCTCGCTGGTATGGCGTGGCCGATCTTTTGCCGTCCAGCAGATGCACGCCAGTTGGATCGACCGCTCGATTCAGCCACCAGTCCACGGTTTCACCGTCACTCTGGAAACCGACGACCTGCTGGAACTGGCCTACCAGGAGGGCGACCTGGTCTGGCGTGTCGAGCGCTTATTCCTGCAGTGACCCGCATCTCGCTCCAGTCGCATCTAACGAGTGGCCCCTGCCCCTCGGAAAGATGATTCCGCCTTACCAAAAGAATCGTCCAGGTCGTGAAACTGTCCTCCCCCATCGCGAGCCACCCCTTGCAGGAACTCGCGGTTTTTGCCGTGGATCTGGCCGACCGAGAGCACATGAATGCGCGCCTGTCCCCACCGATTCCAGCGTCGGATGTGCCAGCGAAGCCGATCCCCTTGCTGGACCCGCCCCTCGGTGGGAGCACCCTCGGTGAGTAACATCACCGTATCGGTGCCCGCTTCGAGAACTGCACGGCGCAGCGGCCCGTAAAGGTTTCCTCGCGCCTCCCCGCGCCCCGAGGGAACCTCCTGTGATCCGATCTTTTTCTCCAGTGCCTTGCGGCTGCGCACCAGCGGCTGAACTCTTGGCAGTGCCGGAATACTATGACTACCGAAGTGCACGACCTGGACCATCGCCTCACGAGGTAACTCTCCCAGCACTCGCAGTAATTCGTTCCGCGCAACATCGATGCGCCTGGCACCATCCCCACCAAAACGACCATCCACAGTTCGCGACATCCCACCGGAGACATCGGAAAGGAAGACGATTCGAGTCGAGTCGAGCGGCACACCGTGATATCGAATCACCCGGGTGCCCTGGGTCGGGTCATCGGTATCCTCCGCTCGATCGCCGGCTCCGGTCTGCTCCTCGGCAGCGCCCCCCTCCACCCAGCTCTTACGATGGGCCTTCCACCATGAATCCCACGAACTGAAACTCGAGCCGATGGGAGAACCCTGATCTGGCATCTCGGTGATGAGTTGCAAGGTCGGCCAGAGTCGTGCCAGGGTCGAGCCCTCCAACGTGGAGGCCAAAGGGATCAGCCCGTCGATCAATTCCGCTCGACGACCACGAGGCAAAGCCCGCCCCTCCACTGCCAGGATCTCGAGGCCAGCCCGACGAATCCGTTCGCCCCAGATCCCTTGCCGATCCTTCCAACGATCGGTCACCGCCTCATAGGCCGCGCGACATCCCCGTTCGAGGTCCACCACCACCAGTCCCTGCAGGGCGGCGATGCGCAGTGCTGGCAACTTCTTCTCGGTCAATCGCCGTTCCAGTAGTGCCCTGGCGGCCTCGCCATCGATGACCGCCAACGTGCGCAGCGCTTCTCCCTGGACAAACCATGGAGACCCCCTCTTCGCCTGCTGCGTCACCAACTCGATCATTTTCTTGTCGTGTGCTGAACTCGGTAGTGCTGCCAGTGCACCGAGGGCCATCTCCCGTGCATCGGCGGAGGAAGATCGGCGGACCACCGCCAGTAACTCGCTCTTCAACTCGGCATCGGGCTGCTGGAGGAAGATTTCCGCCAGGATCTCATCGAGCCCCAGCGCTGTTCGATCGTTCGGCTTCGTCTGACCAAAGCCTACTCTCAAGGCTCGGCGCTGCTCGACACTCCACTGCTCGACGATCTGGCCAAAGACCTGATCGCGGACGGTTCCAGAAGGATCGCGCAGCAGTTCCAGCACCTGCTCCACGTCGCCGGGCCCCTGATCCACCCGAAGCCGTGCATCTCGAGCGGCATTTCGTTGTTTCTCGACCGATCGCTGGAGATCGACCCGTTCGGTCGGAGGTTGTGGAATCTGCGCTGCGACTGCGCTGGTCCAGCAGAGCGCCACGATCGTCAGAGCCGTCGACCATCTCGGGCACCCACCGAGGCACCCGCCGATGCCCATCCGGCGGATCCACCACCAGAGTTGTGGCGAACATCTGCTCGAGAGAAGTTTGGTTACCATCGAGGGCACCTTTCCACACAGATTCCTGACACAGATTCCTGACACAGATTCCTGACACAGATTCCTGACACAGATTCCTGACACAGATTCCTGACACAGATTCCTGACACAGATTCCTGACATATCGACGAGGCCGTGCAATTCGACGAGCAACGGCTCTCCCGAGCGGAAATGATAAAAAGGAACTTGCAGCGGTGCCAGTACTACAGAATCCGTTACCGGACACCTTCAAGAGGGGGGCTCGATGGTCCATGCTGCAGCCGTGGGTCGAAAGCGACCCGGAAGGAGCGGTCGATGAGAGTCTGGTCGAATCGTTGCGCAATCGTCCTACTGGTACTGCTGAGCCTCCTGCCATGCGGCTGCACTGCTCTCGACCTGAGCGCCAGAATCGACGATCTGACCGACACGGTGCGCGGTCGCGTCGGTGCCGGGTTGGGACTCTACGGCGAGATCGAAGCCACCTGCTGGTTGCACCCGGCGATCGGCTTCGTCGATGCGAACCTTGCTCCACGTTTCACCATCGGCCACGACCCACGACCGGGACAGCCCGCCGGAGTGCTACGCTCGGCCTCTTTTCCGACGATGCTGTTCGCGTTCCCCTTCGCCAAGGCAGCGCCAGGAACGACCGACGACTCGGCCATCTCCGCTCCGCTCAAGGGCTGGCTCAACGCCTGCATCCTCAGAGGAGATCACCATGTCGAGGGGGAATCGTGCTCACTGCTGCAGTGGCACCGAGAACTTCATCATGACTGGCTGATCCCGGCTCCCTCACTGGCTCAACTGTCGCAGGCTCAGCGCAGCAGCAGGAACACCTGGTTCGCCATTTCGGGTACACTGGGTGTGGTAACCATCGATGGAGGCATCAACCCGCTGGAACTGCTCGATGCCTTGCTCGGCTGGTTCGGAGTCGACCTGATGGAAGATGATCTGCGCCGCCTGGTGCCCTCACCCACCGCCAGAGAAGAGGAATCCTGATGTTCGAAGATGTTCCACTACCTCTCTTCTGCTTGCTGATCGGAGTCCCGGCGCTATGGCTACTGCTGGCGGGCAAGGTGCGCTGGGCCTGGACCGTCGCCGGAGCAATCTTATCTGCTCTCCCGTTACTCTCCCCCGAACCACCGACCATCACCGATCGGATCATCTGGATCGGCTTTGCCGTGTTGCTGGTGATCGGCTTCATCGCACCCCTGCGGCGCTGGTGGATCACCTCGATGGTGATGGGAATCGTCAAGAAAGTTCTCCCCGCCATCAGTGATACGGAGCGAGAGGCACTGGAGGGGGGCACGGTCTGGTGGGACGGTGAAATCTTCTCAGGAGCTCCGGACTGGAAGCACTGGTTTTCCCTCGGGCCGGCACAACTGACCGCAAGAGAACGAGAGTTCATCGATGGCCCGGTCGCAGAGTTGACTCAATTTGTCGATAACTGGAAGGATCGCCAGGACGGTTCCATCTCCGATGAAGCGTTCGACTTCCTCGCCTCGCGCGGATTCTTCGGCATGATCATCCCCGAGAGTTATGGCGGACTCGGATTCTCCGCGGCCGCCATGTCCGCAGTGATCTCTCACGTGGCCACACTGAGCAACGCACTGGCGATCACCGTGATGGTTCCCAACTCCCTGGGGCCAGGCGAGTTGTTACTGCACTACGGAACCGACGCACAAAAAGATCGCCTGTTGCCACTGCTGGCGAACGGTCAGGAAATTCCCTGCTTCGCACTCACCGAACCGGGAGCCGGTTCGGATGCGGCAGGATCGATGACGAGTGATGGCGTGGTGGTCGAGCAAGAAGTCGACGGACAGAAAGTACTCGGAATCCGACTCAACTGGGACAAGCGCTACATCACATTGGCGCCGCGCGCGACGCTGGTCGGAGTCGCTTTCCGCCTCCATGACCCCGATCATCTGCTCGGCCAGGTGGATGACCTGGGGATCACCTGTGCACTCGTCTCTGCCGACCTGGATGGAGTCGAGATCGGCGAACGACACGACCCCCTCGGAGTTCCCTTCCTCAACGGCCCGACCCGCGGTCGTGATGTGTGGGTTCCCATCGATGCGGTGATCGGCGGCGAAGGGGGCTGTGGCAAGGGCTGGC
>Ga0209657_1001694_pt1 | contig 13027 bp, 22 predicted proteins | sample SaaInlV_100m_DNA_FD_184650 | JGI IMG/M metagenome (GOLD analysis project Ga0209657, IMG submission 184650) | Marine microbial communities from expanding oxygen minimum zones in the Saanich Inlet - SI037_S3LV_100m_DNA (SPAdes) (version 2) | ecosystem: Environmental > Aquatic > Marine > Intertidal... | reverse complement strand
AATGATGTGCAATCACAAGAGAACTATTCCTAAAACATTTGAACAGTCATTGCAGAAAAAAAGAGACTCGCTAAAAAAGAGGGGTAAGGAGAAAGCATGGGAGAAAACAAAAGAAACTTTGAAAAAAGTGGAAGCATCTCAGCCAAAAACAGATGCTCAAAAAAAGAGTAAAGAAAAAAGAATCAAGACTCTAAATGAACAGGTTAAAAAACAAAAACTAAAGCACAAAGAAAGAATAGAAAAGCTAGAGTTACAAATAGATTTATCTGAAAAAACTAAGGATTACAACATTGGAACGTCATTGAGAAATTACATAGATCCTAGAATTTTCAAAGCATGGACTGATGAAGTAGGGGCAGAATGGGAGAAATTATACACATCAGCATTACAAAAGAAATTCCTTTGGGTCAAAAATGAAAAAACCCCTTGGTCTGAGATAGCTAAACAGTAAAAATTCAATCAAAATTAAAGGCGTAGCATTTAATTTCCCAATTTTTCAAGAATATACATGCCGGGGTAGCTCAGCCTGGTTAGAGTGCCAGTTCGCTTGGTAATCTCTAACGGTTCTCCAACTAAGGCAATACTCATAATCTGGAGGTCGCGAGTTCGAAACTCGCCCCCGGCACACACCAATTATCTGAAATTATGAGATCTAGGTTCACAGTGAAGAACTAGCCAAATTTTTTAAAATATCAAAAATGAGTCCCATTGAAATGCTTATACAATATGACTAAAAGGCATACCACATGAAGTTAGGGATTAAAATCGCAATCATCATAGCTGTGGCAATTATTGCACAAATATTTGGAAATATTTTATTTTAATTAAAATCAACAATGTCAGAAAAAGGAACAAATAGGAAAAAAATCAGCATTAACACATGGCATCAGTAATCATAATTCCAATATTCATTGTTGTAATTGTTGGATTATCAGGATACCTTGTTTATCGATATGTCATGTTTGATTTGTTATGTAAAAGATCAGTAAACCAAACACTCCAAAAATACAATATCAAAAAAACACCATCTGAAATCATCAAAGAGTATTACAATAACAAGGGCGAGGAAATATCACACAAAGAAATTCAAAATATTGAGAAAAATTACAGACAGAAAGAACCAGAACAGTTCCTTTCAATGTATGATGCAATCAGAGAGAATAACAAAGATAAAAGATAAAAATTTTCTAATCTTAAGGGTTTGTAGGTATTGAAATGAATGGTGTTCCGCCTTCACCAACTACAAGTGGCAATTTACCATCCCATGCTTGTGTTTTTAACCAATCCAAATAATGTGGATTGTTTGATAGTGCTTCGTTGATAACTTTAATTGCTTCAGCTTCTCCTTGGGCCTCTGCAATGTTTGCAGCTGCAAGACCTTCTGCTTGTGCTGCTAGCTGTCTTGCTTCAACTTCAATTCTAATCAAATCATTTTCTGCTTTTTGTGCTTTTTGTTCTGCCTCTACTTTAGATTCAATGGCTTGTGCAAATAATGGTGAGAACTGGAAATCAGTAATTGAAATGACATCGGTGTTGATATTGTATACATTGAGACGTGTCGTTATTTCAGTTTCAATATCTGCTTTAACTTGAGGTCGTTTTGTAATTAATTCTTCTGCATTGTATCTTGCAGTGACTTGTTTTACTACTTCTTCAACAGCTGGTTGAATAACTCTGTTTTCATAATCTAATCCTACTTCCTTGTACAGAGTATGAACTGAAGTTGGAGAAGGCCTATAGTTTACCGTGACTTCAGTTGATACAGTCTGAAGATCCTTAGAGGCAGAAGATGTAGATTTGACAAACTTTAGAGTTCTGACTTCCATATTTACAACAGAATCTTGGAATGGTGTTACAAAATGAAGTCCTTCCTCTAGAGGAAGAAAGGTAGTATCAACTGCACTCCAGTGAAGTAAAACACCTCTGTGTCCAGAGTCTACAATTTGTACTGAAGCAGATGCAACAACACCGATTATGATTAACACGATAATTCCAATTAAAACACCTTTTGCAGCACCGACATTCACGCTGACTTTAGGATTTTGATATCTTGACAACGATAACTGATGACTTGTTAGTATTATTATACCATCCCAAATTGATTTTTTCCCAAATTTGAAATTGTCCTTAGGTAAGTTGGCAAAATGGTTTTATTGCCAGTTTTTTCAGAGAATTTATGGGATTATTTTCACGTAAAAAAGAGATGGTAATAGGAAATAGTTGTCCAAAATGTGACATGAAGTTTTCAGATCCTCAAAGGACAATACGCCATATTGAAAAAGCCCACCAATCTAAAAAAAAGTTTGAATGTAATTCATGTGGATAAAGGGATTGAATAACAAAGACATACTAAATAAAATTTCAGGCGTTATTGCACTAGTCACATTTGTCATAATTTCATATGGGTACATTACTGAAAATGACTCATTATTTGGATTTCCAAACGCCATGATGCTTTATGCATTAATGCCATCTGCACTAATCTGGTTTGGAACAAGAAAAAATGGATGCGGAAGTTGTAACCAAACATTTTCAGTTTCAGAACCAAAACAAGATCAAGATATGAAAAAATAAATGTAGTATTTTTTGATTTTATGTGATTTGGGAGAATATCAGGAATTTGCAGAAGCTTTGTTTGGTCAATTGGCGGTTGAGATTGATGAAGAGAAAGAGATCATAGAATTAGCAACCAAAGCTAGAGAGGACATATCAGGAAAAGTCCAATTCAAGGAGTTAGAAGAAATTGCAAAAGAAGTAATTCCAATTTATAAAAATAAAATAGAGGAATTTTTAGGAATCAAAGTCCCAGAAAAAATAGAATTAAAATTTCCAGAACTAGAAGAGTTGAAAAGAATCAAAGGGAAAAAAGTATTTTCAGATGAAGAGTCAAGGGAATTTGTCACTGAATTATTTAATGCAGTTGCAAAACAAAACTTGAAAAAAATTGCGGAATTAATGCAGCAAGATATGGTAAAATATTTTGTATATTCAACATATGCAATTCAATATGTTTCCAAAATTACAACAACATACGGGGATTATCTTGATGGAGAGATATACCTCAACAAATTCATTTTATCACGATATCCACAAATTATTTTGCATAAGCAGGGTGAGCCATACGAATCAAAATTTGAAAATGTGAATTCGGGATATCTAGGTGCAGTAAAAATGACAGTGTTAGAGGAATTAATTCATTCTACACAAGACAATTTACAAGAAATTAACAAAAATGCTGCAATAACAGTAAATAAAATAAATGAAGAATTAGCAAGCATCATTTTGGCACTTGACACTGAAACAGTAAACAAACTTTCAGAGTATTGTCAATTACAAGCAGTGCCAGATGATTTTCCATTTGCAAAAAAAGCAAATCTATTTTTCTTTTTGAATCCAGATCATTTCCTAATTGAGCAAATCGGACCAGATGTAATGACATTCACTCATGTTGAAATGGACCCAAAAATAGGAGAATTAATTCCAGAATTGTTAGATATTTACAAGAAATGGCTAGTCCCCATACAGCAACATCATGCAGCATTTACAGCAATGGAAGGAATGGCAAGCTTTGCAATTGATAATATCTTAAAAGATGACCAAGATTTCCAGAATTACCTTACCACATTCATGGGAACTGATTTCTCATCATATCAAGTAAGAAAAAGCATGGGCAAGGACTTTACAAAAGCAGTATATGAAAAATTAGGCAAAGATACATTCAAGAAAATAATGAATGTTCCGCCAAATACCAGGGAATTAAAGGATCCACAGTTGTATCTCAAAAAGTTGAGTCAGTAATAATTGGAAGAAAAATTTGATCCATTTGTTGCAGAATGGTTTTCATTCGTAAAAAATCCAAATTTTAATTTGGTTGAAAAATGTCTAAAGTTTGCTCAACTTTTAGAATATCCAGACTTGGATGTAGATGAATATATCAAAAAAGTAGCTAAAATTGGCATGTCATTAAAAGAATCAATTAGTGATGTGAAAAATCCAACATATTTAATTTCAATGTTAAATGAACATCTTTTTGAAAATTTAGGATTCAGTGGAGATGATGATGATTACTATAATCCAAAAAACAATTTCCTAAATGAAATCATTGATAAAAAAATAGGATTGCCCATCACTTTGTCAATTCTATATGTGGAAGTCGCAAAGTTTGTTGGGTTAGATCTAAAAATAGTTGGGTTTCCAGGACATGTCATAGTAAAATACAATGAAGAAATGATTTTGGATCCATTTTATGATGGACGTTTATTGGACATAGATGATTTACAAGAAATTCTAGATACTAATTTTGGTGATCAGATAGAGTTTAAACCTGAATTTCTTGATGAGGTTAAATCAGAAGAAATTCTTGTGAGATTAGCACGTAACTTGAAAAATTCCTACGTACAATCATTTGTGTATGATAAAGCACTACGTTGTACAGATATGGTTTTGGCAATTGAACCAGAATCTCCAGAAGATATCAGAGATAAAGGGATTTTAGAAGACAGATTGTTAAATTCAGATATTGCATTAACATATCTGAATAAATATTTAGAAATAAATCCAAATGCAGAAGATGTAGATTTTATTTTAGAATTAATTAGAAGTATAAAACAAAAAATTAATCAATAATAGAATCGACATCAGATCCTTTTTTGATCATGTCTATTTCATGACGAGCAATTTTGTTTCTTAATGCACCTTTGATGATATCCACTTCACTTCGAAGTAATGCAATTTCATCTTCAAGCTTTGCAACTCGTTCATAAATGGTTTCAGCCTCTGAACTCATAATTATTTATCATGAAAAATTTGTCTTAAAAAGTTATGGGTAAAGATCTTGATGAGAAGGTAAGTTTTTTGAGCTATAATTCAACATAGGAAATACTGACTTTTTGTTTTAATTGCTGACTATTTCAGACAAAATGAATAACCGTTTTGTAGACAGATATGGAAGAAATTCAAAATGATTCTCAAAGGCTGAGAATGATAGCTAGATATTATATTCAAAATTTCCTACGGATAGTCAAGGATAAACATGGAAGAAGTTCATTATACTATACTAGTAATTCATCTGATTGTAGGACTAGCACTAGTCTATCTTGCAATGAAAGCATTCAAGAAGACAAAATATCCTCCGATGGCGCTTTTAGCTGTAGGTTTTGCTTTGATTGTAGTTGGCGATACAATCATTGGCGATATCGTAGAGTCTTTTGGTGAGAGTTTAGTTAATGAAATAGTAGAAGAAGGAATAGAAATTGCTGGCTTTATTGTCCTAATCTTGGCTGTTAAACGAAGCTGAAATGGAAGAGACTGACGAGATAATTGCAATATTATCTGATGAGCAAAGCAGAGAAATAATCAATTTACTTACAAAAACAGAACTTACTATTCAGCAAGTATCTAACTTTCTAAGCATTCCACAATCAACAGCATACAGAAAGATAAGAAAATTAGAAGAGTTGGAAATTATAAAAAAGATCAAAGTTGTTCGAACATTAGAAGGTCAAGATGAAAGTTATTACAAAAATTGGACATACCAAATTGATATAACATTTAGAGATGGGAAATTATCTTACAAACTAGAGCATGTAAAGATGGAAGACAAAATCGTAAGACTCTGGCAAAAGTTTTCAGAAAAATAAATCCATTCCCAAAAAATGGGAATGATAGTGACGTATTAAATTCACTTTGACATATAGTAAGTATGAACAAATCAATTATTGGAATAGTTGTCGGTTTGATGATAGCAATTTCTGCAGTATATTTTGTAGAAACATCAGAAGAACTATTTGAAGAACAAGACATGGTAAAAGGACCGTTCTTTCTAATTGTAGCAATAGCGTATCTTCCAGTTGCATATCTCATGCTAACGAAAAAAAGTGTATTACCACATGTTGTTGCAATAGTAGGAACAGTTGGGATCATTGCACTATATGCAGTTACTAGAACAGATATGGCAATAGTGTTTGGAATAGAAGCAGGAAGTATCGGACATTTAGGAATGGTATCAAAAATACTTCAAATAGGGGTTATTTTAGGCTCAATTCTAACACTTGTTCAAGTAAGAAAAGAGTCACAAAACAAAACAAAACTAGAGGAGGTCAAACAATGACCAAACTCTCTTTATTTTTGATATTACTTCTTGCACTAACTGTAACTACAGTTTCTGTTTTTGCTGATGATGAGAGAGAATTTGGTGTTGGTGAAAATGAAAGAGAACGTGAAAGAGAACACGATGATGAGAGAGAAGATGATGACGATGATGAAAGAATAGTATTAGGAACTGGAGTTTCAGATATCGTTCTGTATGTTACCATATCTGCAATAGCAGGAACTATGGGATATACTGGATATAAAATCATCAGTGCAAAAAGACCCAAGTTGGTAAAAAAATAGGAATAAACAAATGAAAAACAAACACTTTCTTCTAATTTTTTTTCTTTTTTTGGTTCCACTTCCAGCTTTTGCTGATGATGACGGAGAAGATGCAATTGAGGATCTTGGATGGGTAGCAATAGGAGCAGGCGTAATTGCAACTGTTCCATTTATTGCATTTGTCAAAGTGAGAAAATTTGCTGTAAAGACAGGAGGTTCAACTGTTCAGATAGCAAGACAGATGGCACCAGCATACAAACCAATTTTGAATTTTCACATCATAGTTAATTCCATAGGGTATTTTTCTGGAATGTTTCATGGATTAATGCTATCTAGTAATGTAGACCCCATTTCATTATCGCTTGCATTAGTTATGACGGTGTTGATGATTAGTGGAGTATTGTTAAGGTATACATCATCAAGAAATGCAAAAATGTTCAACAGATTGTTACATGGTCAGTTTGGACTGGTGATTTTGTTGGTAGGCCTGATTTTACTTCATGTTTTGACTGCAGATGATTAATCATTTCAGGTTCAATTCTTCAGAATCTTGAACCATTTTGGGGCAAGGTAAGAATTCATTTTATTTTTCTAGTATTTTTCTGATGATCTTGTCAATGCACATGCCAGTTCTTTTCTCAATGTCATGCTCCCAAAGCCTCAATACAGACCAGCCCTCCCTTCTTAGCTTCCTTGTAATGCGGACATCGCGCCTCATGTTGGTTTCAATCTTGTCTTTCCAGTACTTTTTTGATGGCTTCTTTTTGTTTTGATAGTTGTATCCATGCCAGAAATCACCGTCACAAAATATTGCAATTCTCTGATCCACAATCACAAAGTCAGGGTTTCCATACATCTTTGGATACATCTTGTATGGGAAGCCCAGTCCCTTTAGTATCTCATCCATCTGGATGTCAATTTTTGTGTTGGTCCCCCTTATCCTCGACATTATCCAGGATCTCTTCTCAGGTGAGAATATGTCAGCCATGCTTCTTTTGCACGTTTGTTGTTAATTATACAATTCCAATAATTATCAAAAGCCTAGTTTTCATTAGGCTATCCATGAACTAATAAAAAAATAATTTCCACCATATTTGAACACACTAGATTCAAAACTTAATCTGTAATCCTGATACAAATTAGTTGCACCTGAATCAGACATATGGTTTTTTATTTTTAGTTCTCCGTGAGAGTCAAAAATTCTATAGGTGTTAAAATCCACAAAAAAGCTTCGTGTACCTTGACGATTTTCCTTTTCTTCCAATAACAAATCAATCATGGCATAGATTTGTGGAAATTGCAGTAACTCTTCTTTTGTGACAGTTTGTATTTCATACTCCGCCCCAAATCGTTCTAGCTGTTTTTCAGATAGTAATTCTACGTAAATTCCTGCATGGTACATAGAAAATCCATTTACAGAAATATAGATAAAAAATAACCCAATCAACAAAATTGTGATTGCTGGGATTATGATTTTATTCCTAGTGTTCATTTTCTTTTTCTCCAAAACAAGATTACTCCTATGACAGTAGCAAGAATCACAATTATGAATATTATCAACAACAGCATGGGATTGAGAGGAAGTGCGTTGTTTGGCCCAGTATCATTGCATGCCTCCCACCATTCCATTGCTTCTGCTGCACACAAAGCTGAAACATTGGGAATAGTAAAACCTGCAAACCCCATCAAAATCAAGAAGATTGCAAAATATTTCATAATATGGATAAACGAATTATTGAGAGTTCATAAATGGTTCTGAGCTATAATTCAAATTCTTGACGACATTTTTCACACTTTGCTCTTTCTTCACCAGGTGAGCCAAGAACAAATATTTTTCCAATAGTTTTGCAAAGTGGGCACATTCCAGTTGTGGCATTTTTTGGACCACTACGAATGATTTTTTGAGTTTTTCTTCGTCCCATTGCTCAAACTTACAAAATCCGTCTATTAAGTTTTAATGGCGCGGGGAGAGGGATTCGAACCCACGAGTTCTTGCGAACATGAAATTAGCAATCTCACGCCCTACCAGGCTAGGCGACCCCCGCATAATGATGACTAGAATTAATCTGTAAATAAGTCAAACTTTGTTTTAGATGATCAGTATATTTAGTGAATTTAGGATTATTTGAGATTTGCAGAAAAATTATTCCTTTGTTTCAAATAAAAAATTGAAATTAAAAATACAGGAATGATGGAAATGGATTCAAATATGATCCATGAAAAACCATCAAATTGAATCATTTCCCCCACAAAAGGAATTAAAAATGGGAATTGTGAAGTACCACCCAAAAGAATGTCAAATGAAACATGTGCAAACACAGAGACAGATGCCAACACAGGTAATCTGATATCTTTTTTTCCAAATAAAAAATAAAAAATTACAAAAATTGCAATTGCAAATAAAATGGAATGCGAGAAACGAGGAACCATTTCTAAATCAAGAAATTGTATTAAATGATCTGCATCTAATGCCAATGGGAATAAACCACCCAAAATTACATATCTTACACTAAATGTTGCAATACCAACAACCAAGCCCCATGAAACATGACCTAACAAATGTTCTGGAGAAATTCCACTTACTTCCAAGGGATTCCCTACAATGTATGATGAAGGAAGTGAAAAACCAAAATCAGTAAAATTCAACACATCTAAACCAATTAATGAAAAAAGAAACGAGCATAAAGCAAAGAGACCAGAGATTTTGATTATAAATAACAGATTAGATTTTAGTGACAATTTTTTAAGAAAATAATCCAAACGGGAAGGCAAAATATAACTCAATTATAATTAGTGAACACGACACATATTACAATTTCTAAAAAACTATCAGGAGTATTTTTACAAATAAATTCAATCGTCGTGGAATTGACTGTAGTTATTTACAATATCATCAATAGGCACTCGTTTTCCACCCACAATTTTGAGATCTACCTGAACTTTTCTATTATTTATTGTCAAAATATTATATGTATTTTCAAAAAATCCACGAACTCGTTCAGATGTGGCAGTTCCAGCATTTACAACTGTTAATGTCTTAAAATTCCAAGCCCATGGTCGATGTTTATGACCGCATAAAACTACATCAACTTTAGTATCTAAAACAGTTCTTAGCACATCACCAGCATCAACGACAGTAAGTTGATCAGAACCAGTATCAGGAATAGCAATTAAATGATGATGCATCGCTACGATTTTTATTCTATCTTTGTATTTTTTCATGGTTCTTTCCAACCACAGATTTTGTCTATACCCAACTTCACCCTCATTTCTATCAGGTCTAGCAGTTCCTACTGTAACTAAAACAACATCATCATCTAATTCATTGATAGCCTGAAATGGAAAAAATTTTTTGAATAATAAATAGCCAGTATTCCTATAATCATGATTACCGCTAATTGCAAAAATTTTTTTTGTGTTAAATTGTTCTAATAACAATGTACATTTTTCATATTCTTTCATCAATCCTTCATTTGTCAAATCACCAGTAATGATAATCACATCAGGATTTAACTCATTTACTTCGTCAACTAAAATGTCAAATTTTTCTTGTAAAAATTGAGACCCAACATGAAGATCAGAGATTTGAACAATCTGCATTAAAATTTCATTTGATAAATTAGGTATTAAATCATCACCATAGAAAATATTTAGAAAAATTTTAAAATCAAGGTAGAATTAAATAATAAACTTCTCAAATTTTTGCAGTTTTGAGTAAAAAAGCAGCAGTTATGAAAGGAGACGGGATTGGGCCTGAAGTTGTAGATTCAATGTTAAGGGTACTAAAGGAATGTGACTTTCAATCAGAATTAATTTTATGTGAAGCAGGCTCAGAGCAATGGGAAAAAAATGACAGAAAAGATGCATCATACATTCCTGATGCAACCATGAAAACTTTGGAAGAAGCAGATTGTTGTTTCAAGGGTCCAACCACTACAATCCCAGTTCCAGGTGCACCTAGAAGTGTGGCAGTTACATTAAGGCAGAAATTTGATCTTTATGCAAATATTAGACCAACTAAAACTTATGACAGATTAACTCCAAATAGAAAACTTGATTGTGTATGTTTTAGAGAAGCCACTGAGGGGCTTTACACAGGAGTAGAGGCAAAAATTACAGATGATGCAGCAATAGCAATCAGAAAGATCACAAGACATGGAAGTAGAAGATTGGTTGATTCTGCAGTTGATTGGGCAAACAAATTCAATATGAAAAAAATGGTTGCAATTACAAAAAGAAATATTCTGAAACAGACTGATGGGATATTTTGGGATGAAACACAAAAAGCAATAGAGGGAACTGGAATTGAACTATCTGAAATTTACATAGACAACATGGCACAACAAATGGTGATTGCAACAGAGCAATTTGACGGTGCAGTACTAGTTAGTACCAATTTATTTATGGATATTATTTCTGAACTTGCATCAGCTCTTGTTGGTTCAATTGGATTGATTTATTCTGCAAATATTGGAGATAATTATGCAATGTTTGAGGCGGCACATGGAAGTGCTCCACAATTTGCAGGACAAGATAAAGTAAATCCAACTGCTACTGTACTTTCAGGAGCTTGGATGGCAGACTATATGGGTGAAAGAGAAGTTAGAGATGCAATTTTCAATGCAACAGAGAAAGTAATCAATGAAGGGAAAACTGTAACATGGGACATTGGTGGAAATGCAACAACAACACAGATGACAGATGCAATCATCACATATGCCAAAGAAAATTTAAGAAAATAATCATCTAATAGTTTCTACAAGAATTAATTCTTCATAGAAAAGTTTCTTTTTTGCAATAATTTTGGTTTTCAAGCCTAGTTTTTCAACGTAATCTATGAGTTTTTGATAATTTGACAAAGAGGAAGTCACAAAAACAAATTTACCATTTTCTTTAAGATTTTTCAGAGCTGAATCAAAAATTTTTTTTGGAATTTCAAATCCTTCTTTACCACCATCAGTTGCAATATCTAAAATTTCATCAGTTGCAAGATAGGGTAAATTACAAACAATAAAATCAAATTTTATTTTCAATGCATCTGATCCATTACAACAGATCAAATTCTTTGTTTTGTATGAAGTCTGATGTTGTAATACGTCACAATTAATATCAGTTCCAACAACCAATGAAAAATTTTCAGACAGTAATTTTGTAAGATATCCAGAACCACTCCCAACATCTAATGCATATTCCCCTGTCTCATTTTCAATATTATTTGCTATGAAAAAAGTATCCTCAGATGGAGGATATTCATCATTTTTCAAGGATTTGGTTTGCAAGATTAATTATTTCATCTCCTGTCAAGTCATCTACTCTCTTGTCTATGTCAGTTTCTTTATTGAATTGTTTTAGGATATTTTTTACAGTTTTTCTTCGATATGAAAAAATTTTGTTAATAGTTTGAATTTGTTCTTTTTTTAGAGTATTTTTTTTTCTAATTTTAAGAATAGTGGAATCAACTTTTGGAGGAGGAGAAAAATTATTTTTCCCAACCTTTGATAGTGTTTTTATTTCAAACGTGTATTGTGCAATCACACTTATCGCCTTTCTTTGTTTAGAGGCTTTAGCAATTAGTTTTTCTGCAAATTCTTTTTGAACCATAATTACACCATGAGAAAACAGGGATTGGGAAAGCCACTCTATAGCATCTTTGCTTCTAGAATAAGGTAAATTTGATACAAAAATTGAAAAAGAATCTTTTTTTTTAAACCCATCACCAGATTTTAAAATCAAATTGTCAATTTGAGAAAAGGTGATTTTAGCATTTTTTACTAATTTTTCATCAGCATCAATTGAAATTACTTGTTTGGCATTTTCACATAATAGAGGTGTAAGAATACCCAATCCAGTTCCCAATTCAAATACAATGTCATTTTTGGTTATTTTAGCCTCAGAAACAATGAATTTAGCTATAGCGTTTGAGTTGAGAAAGTGTTGTCCAAAAAGTTTTCGTTTTATCATCTCTTAACAAAAAGATTCATTCTACTTTCACCACTAATTTCATCGATAATGCGCTGTGCAATATGCTTAACAGGTTCTTTTAACCCAACTCGTTCTTGCAAGTCTTGATAACTTTCAAATTTTTTTCTTTCCCTTTCTTCTAACATAGATTTCATGTAGGTCTTGCCAATTCCTGGAATTAATTCAAGTGCATGAATTCTAGGTGTCAAGGGTTGTGCATTGTTCAGATATTCTACAAACTTTGATTCATTATTAGTTACAATATTTTCTACAGTTGATTCTAATTCACTTTGAGCAGATGATGAGATTTTATCATAATCTAATTTTCCCAAGACAGACAAAACTTTAGTTCGTCCTTCTTTTCCGATATAGATTTTCTCACCTACTTCAAATGTTGAATTTGGAATTCCAAGAATTTCCAATATTGTTAGACGGTCTTCGCCAATTGCTGTTATAATTATTCCATCTCGTCCACGAACAGTAGATGATTTTCCTCTAGAATTATAATCTAAAACATATGCGTGTTCCTCATATTTTCTTGGAGGGGATTGTACCCGATTCAAAATGGAAAACACCTAAAAAGTTACGAATGCTCCTTGATTATTTTGAGCATTTTTTCTAGGGTTTCAGCAAGAATTAATTTTTTCCAACCAAATGTAAAAGAACGTAATTCGGCCATACTTGTTGGTCTAAT
>Ga0209657_1001676_pt1 | contig 13138 bp, 14 predicted proteins | sample SaaInlV_100m_DNA_FD_184650 | JGI IMG/M metagenome (GOLD analysis project Ga0209657, IMG submission 184650) | Marine microbial communities from expanding oxygen minimum zones in the Saanich Inlet - SI037_S3LV_100m_DNA (SPAdes) (version 2) | ecosystem: Environmental > Aquatic > Marine > Intertidal... | reverse complement strand
GCAAGATTTATTAGAAAAATAGCTCCTTGTTTAGAATTTGGTTTAGTTGGTAAAACAATGCACAAAGTAGATGAAGCTGTTTCATTGTCTGATTTGAAAAAACTTACATTGATTTATTCAAATATTTTACAAAATTATTTTTAGTGAAAACTGGTCTAGTTACCTCTGATACTTATCAAAATCATAATACAGGCGAAGGACATCCAGAAAAAATTGATAGAGTTACAGCTATTATTGATAACTTTAAGAAAATTGATAACAAAGAATTGATTTGGAAAAAACCAGCTAAATTTGATCAATCTTTTTTAATTAATACACATTCTTCTGAATATATAGGTTTAGTAAGTAAATCATTTCCAGAAAATGGTTTGGCTTTTCTTGATGGAGACACAGTTGTTTCACCTGGAAGCAAAGAAGCAACAAAAGATGCTGTGGGATCTATAATTACAGCCATTGATGGTGTTCAACAGAAAGAATTTAAAAATGCATTTTGTGCCGTAAGACCTCCAGGACATCATGCGGAAAAAGATAAGGCAATGGGATTTTGTATATATAACAATGTTGCTGTTGGAGCTAATTATCTAATTGAAAAATATAAGTATAATAAAATTGCTATTATTGATTTTGATGTCCATCATGGAAATGGAACACAAGATATTTTCTATGATAATGAAAAAGTGTTGTATATTTCAACACATCAATACCCTTACTATCCTGGATCAGGTTCAGAACAAGAAAAAGGTAAGTTTAATAATATTTTTAATATTCCACTTGAAGCTGGCACAACTGCTGAAGAATATCTAAATGCATACGAACATGTTTTAAAAAAATTAAAAGAATTTAAACCTGAATTTTTGTTGTTTTCTGCAGGTTTTGATGCACATATTGATGATCCTTTAGCACAACTTAAATTAGGATCAGAAGATTTTTATACAATAACCAAAAGAACATTGGAATTTTCTAAATCATTTTGTAATGGAAATGTTGTTTCTATTCTTGAAGGTGGATACGATCTTAAAGCACTCCAAGACAGCACTAAACGTCATGTTGATGCTCTTATAGAATTTGATTGATAATTCTAAATAACTCTCTAAATAAAAACTTTATGAAAATATACAAAATTAATAAATCTGTAATTGATAAAAAAGGTAGAGGACTTTATGCTACAAGAGACATCAAAGAAGGAACAAAAATAATAGATTATATTGGAAAGTTAATTACCAAAAAACAAACTGAAGAGTCTGATAAATATGATAATGGAAAACCAATTTATTTATTTACCATAAACAAAAGATATGATCTGGACGGAGATTTTACTTGGAATACAGCGGGTCTTATTAATCATTCATGTAATAATAATTGTGATTATGATGGCAAAGGACTTAAGATTTGGGTTAAAGCCATCAAGGATATTAAAAAAGGTGAGGAATTTACTTGTGATTATGGATTTGGTTATGATGAAAATTACAAACAATTTCCGTGCAAATGTAAATCAAAAAATTGTTGTGGTTACATTGTAAGAGCAGAGTCTAGATGGCGAATAAATAAAAAATTTTCAATGAGTAAAAAGGAAAAACTAATAAATAACTTTCGCTAAGAAAAGTCCTTCTGGTGGTGCGGGTGGTGCGCACAATATTCTTTTTTTTGATCTAAAAGCTTTATTAAAAGTCTTTAAATCCCATTTTTTTTCACCTAAATATTTTAAACAACCAACCATAGACCTCACCTGTTGTTGTAAAAAAGATTGTGACTTAAATTCTATTTCAATTTTATTTTTTAAAGATTTTATTTTAATAGATTTAATAGTTTTAATTGGACTTTTAGCATGACAACTTGATGATCTAAAAGTTGAATAATCATTTGTTCCAATTAATTTTTTTGCACCTTTTTTAATTAACTCTAAATCTAAAGGCTTCCTTACATGCCACCCTCTATTTTTTTCAATCACAGGCTCACTAATTTGATTAAATATGATGTATTTATAAATTCGTTGCTTTGCAGAATACCTTGAGTGAAATTTATTGCTTCTTTTTTTTATTTTAGTTACTGCAACACCTTTGTCATTTAAAAAATGATTAATTGATTTTAAAAATTTAACCAAATCTATAATTTCACTTTTACAATCAAAGTGCGCAGATTGTTGAATTGCATGAACGCCTGTATCTGTTCTACCTGAACCATTTAAAATTATTTTTTCTTTTAAAAGTTTTGTTAGTGTTTCTTGAATAAGTCCTTGAATAGTTGAGCCTTTTTTTTGAATTTGCCAACCTCTAAAATCTGTGCCCACATACTCAATAAGTAATTGATATCGAGCCATTTAAATTACTGCACCTTTCTTAATTTGTGAACCAAGCTTAAATTCACCAATATTTTGAGGCTTTTTTCCCTGTCTTTGAATTTCTTTAATTTTAATTGATTGATTATTTCCACAGGCAACTTCCAAATAATCTGAAACAATCTCACCTGGATTTCCTATTCCGTTACCAATTTCTCCTTTTAAAATTTTGTATCTTTCTCCCTTGTGTATAAAAAAAGTACCTGGCACGGGGTATAAACCATTTATTTTACCAATTATTTTTTGTGCACTATCATTCCAATTGATTTCACCTTCAGCTTTTTTAATTTTAAAAGCATATGTTGCTTTTGAATGATCTTGCTCAATAAATTTTGCTTTATCCTCTAATATATTATCAATATTATCTAATATTTTTTCAGCAGCTATTAAAGATAATTTGTCAGCAACATCACTCGAATTTAAATTATTATCTAAATCGATTTTATAAGTATTGCATACTGGGCCTGTATCTAATTGTTCAGCTATTTTCATAATGCTAATCCCTGTTTCTCTATCAAGATTCATTATAGATCTTTGTATAGGAGCTGCTCCTCTCCATTTGGGAAGTAAAGATGCATGAATATTTATAAATCCTTTTTTAGTTAATTTTAAGAACTCTCTTGGAATTATTTGACCATATGCAACTACAATTACAAGATCAGCGTTTATACTTCTAAAATACTCATATTCATCATTGTTATCTTTTAAATATTTTGGTGTTCTGAATTCTAAATTTAAAGTCTCAGAGATACCTTGAATTGGTGATTTATTTATTTTTTGACCTCTTTGTGATTTTTGGGGAGGTTGAGTATAAACATCTGATATTGGATAGCCATTTTGATATAAAGATTTTAAAATAGGAACAGCAAACATGGGTGTGCCCATAAAAACAATCTTTTTAGCCATCAATTAAAGTACTGCAGTATTTGATTTTAATTTTGATAATTTTTTAATAATCATAGATCTTTTTAATTTTGAAAGATAATCAATGAACAAAATGCCCTCTAAGTGATCCATTTCATGTTGAATGCAAGTTGCAAGTAATCCATCTGCTTTTAATAATTGTTTTTCTCCATTGTAATCAAGATATTCTACTTCACATTTACTAGGTCTATCAATTTCTGCAAATTGATCAGGTACAGACAGACACCCCTCTTCATAAGTTGTTTTTAATGGATCTTTACTCTTGATCACTGGATTTACAAAATATCTAGGTTCTTTTTTTCCCTCTTCCTTGCAAATATCCATCACTATAATTCTTTTTGGAACACCAATCTGAATTGCTGCAAGACCTATCCCAGGTGCTGCATACATGGTTTCAAGCATATCATCCATTAATTTATGTTCTTCTTTGCCAACATGCTCAACAGGTTTTGAAATTTGTCTGAGCAATTTATTTGGTTCGGTTATGATACTTCTAGCAGTCATTATTGAAATTATTTTATTATAATTTTTAAACTTTTAAAGGAAGAATTTTTAGCAATAGTTTATTTCTAATTAAATCAACATTTAATTGGTTTAATGTATTGATTATAAAATAAACAGTGTCATCGTCAATATCCTCTATTTTTTCAGGGCCAATCACTTCAATAACTCTTAATAAAGCCGCACCTATTTCCTCGTTATCTATCATTGACTGAATATCAGCTGGCATTTCAGATTTGTTAATTTTGTAAAGATTATCGTATTTTTTTGATATTTTAATTCCATCCGATTTAATTGCTTCAAGAAAAATGATATCCTTTTTAGAAAATATATATTTTTTATCTTTTTTAATTTTCTTTAAAAATTTATTTAGATCTTCCTCAATTTTAGATTTTGCATAATCTCCATTAAAATAATTCACTAATTTAGATTGATGTAAAATTTTATTGTTATACTTTATTTTTTTATCAATAATTTTTTCACCTTTACTATATTTGTTATAAAAAGTTGTAAAATTAGAAGGTACTTCTTCTTTGCTAATTTGATTTAAAAATTTTTTTAATTCTTCATCAAATGCATCTCCAATATTATCTGCTTCAAATATATCTTTTAACATTTTTATAAACTCTAGTTTTAACTTTGGTTCTTCAGTCAGAAGTAATCGCTGGTATACCAGTGCTCTTCCTTCTATAGATGATAAAGATTTATATACCTCTCCAGTATTTAATAATTGATCAATGCTAAATTGAAATCGTTTATAAAATTCAAATAACTCTTCCTCTGAGTAATTTTTATCATGAGTAGCTTTTTCAATTGTTGAAATTTTATCTATATCAGTAATTTCAATATCTTGAATATTATATAATAAATTAGACGCTGATAAATATTTCCATATTAGTTTTGAAGTTTCTTTTGTAGGTTCAAATTTAAATTCTGGATTTGTTCTATGAGCTAAATGAAAATCTAAAATAGAATTTTCTGATATTTCTTTATTAGCTTCATCTATATAACCAAACAGATAATTAACTTTATTTTCATAATAATCATCTTGAAAACCTGATTCTTTTTTTAAATCTAAAATTAGTTGAGCTTCTTCATTTTTACCATAGTTAATCAAACAATATAAATTAAATTTTGAAAGATATTTATCTTCAATTGGCTTAGCATTTTTAGAGAAAATTTCACAAGATTTTTTTACATCTGATTGGGATAAATACTTATCAACAAGATATTTCATTAGTTCAGGATGTAAGTTAATAATTTGATTTTTAAGAAGATATTCTTCAATTAACTCAAAATTGGAGTCTTTAATTAACCAATTAGATTTGATCTTTAAGAATTCTTGCTCTGTAATATTTTGATTTGGATAATAAGCATTTGTTAGCATTGAAATATTGAGAATTTCAGATGCATCATTTGAGAGGTTATACTTATCTATATTTTTTAAAAGATTTTTTAATTTTAAACCATCTGAGTTTGTCCACATATTAATATCTAAGCCATAATCATCAGGATCATATAATCCAGCAATTTTTATCTCTTTTGATTTTAATTCCAGATCCAATTTGATTGGATCTTTTTTTTTATCAGCTTGCATATCGTAAATGCTACTCTCAGAAATTACTTCTATTTTTTCAGCTGATGAATTTTTCTCAATGGTATCTTCTATCTCTGTTTTATCTATATTCCAGATATCAACTGGTTTATCTTCAGCTATAACAGAGATAAATGATAATAAATAAATAATTATAATTGATAAATTTTTCTTATTTAACAATCTTAAAATTTTCATTAGGGATAATTTTTTCTATTTCTTTTTTTGGAACTGGAAAGTCAATTTTATTAAGAAAAAAAACAATTCCTAGAATAACTGTTAGCCCTAGAATAGATTTAACAACTGCTCCAATAATGTTAATTTTGCCTGAACTTGTATTTTTATTAAATTGCATATAACTTTAGTTAATTTCAAATTAAGACATATTTGTGTTTTTTCAATAAAGAAACTTATGAAATCAAAAGAAAATCTTGTTTTTTTAGGAATGATGGGATCTGGAAAGAGTTCTATTGGTCTACTAATAGCAAAAAAACTAAAAGTTAATTTTATTGACGTTGATAAAGAAATTGAAAAAGAATTAGGTATATCTATTAAAAAAATATTTGAAACCAAAGGGGAAAATTATTTTAGAAAAATTGAAGAAAAAATTACTTTAAGGAAATTGAAATTCAATTCTTCAGTAATAGCTCTTGGTGGTGGAGCTTTTACAAATAGAGAGATAAGAAAAAATGTTTTGAAAGATCACTTATCTTTTTGGTTAAATTGGAATGATGAGATATTATTAAATAGGATTAAAAATAGCAAAAAAAGACCTCTGGCTTTTAATTCATCAGATAATGAATTGATTGATTTAATAAAAAAACGATCTAACGTCTATTCAAAAGCTTTATATGAAATTAAGTGTGATAATTTATCAAAAAATCAAATAGTTAAGAGAATTTTAGAAATTTATGAAACCCATTAAATTAAAGATAAATACAAAAACACAAAAATATTCAATTGTGATTGGGTCCAATCTAATGTTGAATATTTCAAAAATAATCAAAGATAATTCGCTTAATTTTAAAAAATGCCTTGTAATTATTGATAAAAATATTTCTAAGAAAACTATTTCTCAAATAAAAAAGTCATTAAATAGAAAAAAAATTTATATTCACTTTTTAAAAGCTAGTGAAATTAATAAGAATATAAATAACGTAAATAAAATTTTAGATATTTTGCTTAATAAAAATTTTTCAAGAGAAGATTGTTTAATTTCAGTAGGTGGTGGAATTACCGGAGACATAAGTGGATTTGCAGCTAGTTTATTTAAAAGAGGATTAAAATTTATAAATATACCAACTACTCTTTTATCTCAGGTAGATTCATCTATAGGAGGAAAAACTGGTGTAAATACTAAATATGGAAAAAATTTAATTGGCAGTTTTTATCAACCAAATTTAGTTATTTCTGATATTCAATTTTTAAAGACACTGCCTAATAGAGAAGTAATTTGTGGTTATGGTGAAATTTTAAAACATTCTCTTATTGCCAATAAAAACTTCTTCAATTTTTTAAATAAAAATAGTAAAAAAATTATTAATCTTAAATCACCATTTATTGAAAAAGCTATTTTTGAAAGTTGTAAAATTAAAAAAAATATTGTTGAAAAAGACGAAAAAGAGAAAAACTTAAGAAAAATTTTAAACTTTGGTCATACGTTTGCTCATGCCTATGAGGCTTCTTTGGGCTATTCAAAAAAACTCAACCATGGTGAGGCTGTAATTCTTGGCATGAAAACAGCATTAAGTTTTAGTTTAAAGAATAATTTATTAAAAAAAGATGAATATTATTTAATTAATAATCATATCACTAACTCTAAATTATCATCTAATATAAAAAAATTCTTTAAAACCCAAGATTTAAAAAAAATTATGTCTTTTATGCTTAAAGATAAAAAAAATTATTCAGATAAAATTAGCTTAGTTTTATTAAAAAAAATTGGTTCCCCAATAATCAATAAAGAATATGATAAAAAAAACTTAAACCTATTTTTAAAAAAAGAATTAAGTAATTAAAATTTGTATTGAGTGGATAAATTCTTTTAACTCTTTATCTAAAGTTTTATAAATTTTTTTAGTACTTTCTATTTTAGATATTTGTTTCAGATCAATAGATTTTAAAGTAATCTTTAAATGAAATTTTCCTTCTTCATTACCTTCATGATTTTTATGAAGAAAAGATTTGTCTTCAATATTGATACTTTCAATATTTATTTGATTGTGTAGTTTTTTTTTTACAATTGCAATTAGCTCATTTATATCCATAAGTATTATTATATATCATGAAAAATATTTGTGACTGGAATAATTGTAATGAAATTGGTGATTATAAAGCGCCAGTTGAAAAAGATAATAGTAAAAAATTTAGAATGCTTTGTCTAGAACATGTAAAAGAATTTAACAAAAACTGGAACTATTTTTCAGGAATGAATGATGATCAAGTTTTAGATTTTTTAAAATCTGATATGATTTGGCATAAACCCACTCAAAGCTTTAGTTCTTCAGATAATTTTTTTAAAGTTCTTTGGAATAACACATTAAGAGACGAATTAGATAAAGATAAAATTAATGGTGATTATGATCATATGCGTCAATTTAAATTTAATCACAAAGATATAAAAGCGTTTGGAATATTGGGTGTTTCTGTAGGTTTAAAATGGAAAAAAATACAAGATAAGTTCAAACTACTTGTTAAAAAATTTCACCCCGATATAAATGCAGGAAATAAAAAGTATGAAGAAAAGTTAAAACTAATTACATTAGCTTACACTCAACTTAAAAACACATATAGAGAAAAAATTGACACCAAATCTTAACATACAGCCTGATATTAAAGTTTCTCTTAAACAAACTTTTGGTATCGACTCTGAAATGGAAGTAGATGCATTTTCAAAAAAAAATGAATACGTTCCTGAGATAGATAAAAGTTATAAATTCGATAGAGATACAACTTTAGCAATAATTTCTGGTTTTGCTTTCAATAAGAGAGTTCTTGTTCAAGGATACCATGGCACTGGTAAATCTACTCACATAGAACAAATTGCTGCTAGACTCAATTGGCCATGCATACGTGTAAACTTGGATAGCCACGTAAGTAGAATAGACCTAATTGGAAAGGATGCAATTGTTCTAAAAGAAGGAAAACAAGTCACACAATTTAATGAAGGTATCTTACCTTGGTCTATACAAAATCCTGTAGCTCTTGTTTTTGACGAATATGACGCTGGAAGACCTGATGTGATGTTTGTAATTCAAAGAGTTCTTGAAGCAGAGGGTAACTTTACTTTACTTGATAAAAATAAAGTTATTAAGCAAAATAAATATTTTAGATTATTTGCAACATCCAATACAGTTGGTCTTGGTGACACCACAGGTCTTTATCATGGTACCCAGCAAATAAACCAGGGACAAATGGATAGATGGAATATTGTGACAACACTAAATTATCTAGGCCTTGAAAGAGAGCTAGATATAGTTTTAGCAAAAAATAAAAATTTAAATAATGCTAAAGGTAAAGAAAAAGTTGCAAACATGATAAAAGTAGCTTCTTTAACAAGAAAAGGGTTTATTGCAGGCGACATCTCAACAGTAATGAGTCCAAGAACTGTTATGCATTGGGCAGAAAATTCAGAGATTTTTAAAGACACTGGATATGCTTTTAGAGTAACTTTTTTAAATAAATGTGATGATATTGAAAAAAATACTATCGCAGAATATTATCAAAGGTGTTTTGGTGAGGAATTACCAGAGTCTTTGATAAATATTCAAATCTAAATGAGTAGCAAAGATATTAGTTTAAAAGAAAAATTCAGAATTGCTTTGACATCGACAGCAAAAGTAATTTCTGATGATTTTACTTTAAACAACAAATCTTCTGAAAATAAAAAAACTAAGAGCTCAGAAATTTTAGAAATTAATGATCTCACAAATCCAAGTGATTTTATTAAACTGCGTGCTGAAACAGACTCTGCAGCTTTAAAAAATAAATTTTCTAACAACATAATCTATAGAAAAAATTTACCCACTAATAATTCCTCACGATCTCTTTATAGTATTGCTGAAAAAATTAGATATGAGTCCTTAGGTGGAAAAATGCTTAAAGGAATAGAGAAAAATTTTACTGAAAATTACACTCAAATAATCAAACGTAAAAGAAAAGAACAATTGAAAACTAAAGAAGATGTTCCTGTAGCTGAAGCATTTGAATTGTACATGCTAAAAAATTTTCACCAAATTAAATTAAATCCTCTGACTTCAAAAATGTTAAATTTTTGGGAAAAAGACTTTGAAAAATCAATAGATAAACACAAAAAATTTTTACAAGAAAATTTAGAAGATCAAAACAATTACAGTTCTAGATTTTCAGAAATTTTAAATGAAATGGATATCTTTCAAAGTGAACAAGAAAATGAAAGAAAAGAAGAAAATCAAGATCAGGGGCAAGATAATCCTTCAAATGATGATCAAGATAAAGAAACTGAGGATAATAAAGATGAAAATAATGACCAAGAGACTCAAGCTTCTTTAGATGCTGATTATAATGTTGATGAATTCAATCTAGATGAACAGCTTTCTGATAGCGAAGCAGATGAGCAGAGCTCAGAGCAAATTATTCAAAAAAATATTGATAATATTAATCTTGATTATAAAATTTTTACTTCTCAGTATGATGAGATTACAAAAGCTGAAAATTTAGAAAATGCTGATGAAGCAACAAAACTTAGAAGGTCTTTAGATCAACAATTAGTTGGATTTCAAGATGTCATAACTAAACTAGCAAACAAACTTCAAAGACAATTGCTAGCTAAACAAAATAGAGCATGGGAATTTGATCTAGAAGAAGGTTTGCTTGATAGTTCAAAATTACCAAGAATTATAATGGACCCCTACAATTCTCTTTCATTTAAAAAAGAAAAAGATTTAGATTTTAAAGATACAATAGTAACTTTACTGATTGATAATTCTGGATCTATGAGGGGAAGACCTATCACCATTGCAGCAATTTGTGCAGATATATTATCCAGAACTCTTGAAAGATGTTCTGTTAAAGTTGAGATTTTAGGTTTTACAACTAAAAACTGGAAAGGTGGCCAAAGTAGAGAGTTGTGGAATAAAAATTCTAAACCTAAGACTCCAGGAAGATTAAATGATTTAAGACACATCATATACAAAGGCGCTGATACTCATTGGCGTCAAGCTAAAAATAATTTGGGTCTTATGCTTAAAGAGGGTTTACTTAAAGAAAATATTGATGGGGAAGCTATTTCGTGGGCCTACAATAGAATAAAAAAAAGAAAAGAAGAAAGAAAAATAATGATGGTAATTTCTGATGGTGCACCAGTAGACGACTCTACTCTTTCAGTAAACTCAGGTGACTTCTTAGAAAAACATTTAAAGAAAATGGTAAAATTCATAGAAAACAAAACTGAAATTGAAGTTTTAGCAATTGGTATTGGTCATGATGTTTCAAGATATTATGATAAGGCAATAAAAATAACAGATGTAAATGAATTAGGAGATGTAATGATATCTCAATTAAGCTCTTTGTTTGAAACTAAAAAAAAATTTCATTAAATATTAAATAGATCTTTATTATTCCATTTAATAATAACTTCTGCTCCACTTCTTGTTTTGGAGTTTCTACAATTGATTGAGGCAAAATTTTTTTCTAAAAGAGTTTTACCTATGAACAGTCCAAGACCTAAACCTGATTTTGATTTATCCTTGGCGTCATTTGATTTCAAATAAGGTTCACCAATTTTTGACAAAACATTTCTTGGATATCCATCTCCATCATCTTCAATGGTAATTTGGGTTATTTCACTATCACTTATAAGGCTAATATAGATTGTATTTTTAGCAAATTTATTTGCATTACCTATAAAATTTCTTAAACCATAAACAATTTCTATTGATTTTGTTATCTTTTTTATATTTGAAAATTGATCATAATTAAAAATAAAACTTTTTTTACTTATTTCTTTAAATGACGAAATGATTTCACTTAAGTAATCTCTCATTGTAAGATCATTATCAATAAAATCATCCTCTTCCACTGGATTTAAGCTTAAACGTTTTAAAATTTCATTACATCTCTCTACTTGGCTTGATAGTAACGCTATATCTTTCTCAATATCTTTTTGTCCTTTAAATTGTTTGTCAAGATCATGGGCAATTATTTTAATTGTAGACAAAGGTGTTCCAAGAGAATGAGCAGCAGCAGCAGCCTGACCACCTAAAGATAATAATTCATGTTCTTTTGCCATCACTTCTTCCATTTTTGTCAAAGCTTCTTTTCTTAACTTAGATTCTATTCCAAATGTCATAGTAAAATAATTTAAAAAAAATAAAGCTATTACTAAAGAAACTGGAATAGAATAATGGTAATATGGACTTATGTGAAAATGATCACTTATAGGACTAGGTAAAACTTCTGAATAAAATGTAAGAATAATAATTACAATTGTAGTTAAAAATACAAGCAAAGAGTTAGTTTTTAAACTCAAGTTTGGTGCTGAAAAAACACTTGGAATAAGCAAAAAGATAGCAAAAGGATTATTAACACCTCCTGTTAAATAAAGCAAAATTCCTAACTGAAATATGTCTCCTATTAAAAAAAAAAATGCTGATCTATCTGATAATTGAGTTTTTTTATAAATAAAGGTTAAATATAAATTACTTAATATACCCACAAAAACAATTAAGTTTGCAGATAAAAAATCAAAATTAAAGTTTAAGAAAAAATAGACAAAATTAATTGTAATTAATTGTCCAGCTATAGCTATCCATCTTAGACTTATATATGTAGATTTTTTAAAAAAATGATGCTTTGAAGTTTCAAAAAACTTCATTATTAAATATCAAGATTCTGAACATTTATCGCATTAGATATTATAAAATCTTTTCGTAATGCAACATCATTACCCATTAAAGTATGAATTAAGCTTTGATCTTTTTTAAGATCTTTAGAATATTGAACTTGAAGTAAATTACGTGTTTCAGGATCAAGGGTTGTGCTCCATAATTCCTCTGGATTCATTTCACCTAAACCCTTAAATCTTTGAATATTCATTTTAGATTTTTCTAAATCTAATTCTTTTAAAAACTCTTTAGAGCTTTTTTTGATTTTCTTTAAATCTTTGTTATTGCTTACTATGTAATCCTCCAACTCTTTTTCATCTTTAATATAAATACCCTTAGATCCTTTATTGATTTTAAATAATGGTGGCTGAGCTAAATAAACATGGCCATTTTCAATTAATTTATTAAATGGCTTGTTATTAAAAAAAGTCAATAACAATGCTCTAATATGAGATCCATCAACATCAGCATCAGTCATTATTATAATTTTTCCATATCTTAAATCTTTTAAATCGATTTCTTGTACTTTTGGATCTAAACCAAGGGCGTTAATTAAAGTAACTATTTCATTAGAAGAAATCATTTTTGATAAAGCTTTTGTTCTTTGTTGTTCTGAACCATCTCCATTACCATTCTTTTTGACTGTTAAATCTTCAACATAAGTATTTAAAATTTTACCTCTTAAAGGTAAAACAGCTTGATTAGCTCTATTTCTTCCTTGTTTAGCTGAACCACCCGCTGAATCTCCCTCTACAATAAACAATTCTGTGCCTTCTTGCTTTCCAATTTGGCAATCTGCTAATTTTCCAGGAAGGCCACTCAATTCTAGAGCACCTTTTCGTCTTACATTTTCTCTTGCTTTTCTTGCAACATCTCTTGCCATGGCTGCCTGAATAACTTTAGCTAAAATTATTTTTGCAA
>Ga0209657_1001659_pt1 | contig 13226 bp, 24 predicted proteins | sample SaaInlV_100m_DNA_FD_184650 | JGI IMG/M metagenome (GOLD analysis project Ga0209657, IMG submission 184650) | Marine microbial communities from expanding oxygen minimum zones in the Saanich Inlet - SI037_S3LV_100m_DNA (SPAdes) (version 2) | ecosystem: Environmental > Aquatic > Marine > Intertidal... | reverse complement strand
TATCGAAAAATAAATGCTTTACAATCACATGCCCATTCCATCCTACTTCTATCAAATCTGATATCGTAGTCTTTACCATCTACCTTATAATGTTCCCAACCATAATCATCAATCATAACACCATCAAACTTTTTAATTAAATAGTCTATAACAGTCATTAAAAATCATAACCCAATTTTGTTAACCAAAAATCTTCACTATGTAGAAATATATCCTCAATATAACTCATTATATCTTCTGCTAAATTTGAATCCATTTCCCATAACTCATCACCAGTATAATGGGATTGTTCTTTTTTATCTTCCCAATATATAGCTGAAATCTCAACATCATCTTCGTCCATATTCCAAGCTACAGTTAGTGGTTTACCACTTGGTACAATATACTCAAATTCTTCATCATATGACCACCTCATTTATAATTCCATTTCATAATTAATTCTCTCTTTATATACTATAATATAAGCATAAAATACTATACGAGTCAAGCTTTATTTTAATAATTTTCTTCATATTTTTTATTTTTGTTATATCTATTATAAAGAGTAATACGTATCACTTGTGAAGGGTTCAGATATAAGAGAAACCCCATTTTTTATAACTATTTGTTTCTTCTTGTTACTCTTATACCACCAGAACTTTTACTTGAACTTGAGGAAGAACTTGATGAACCTCCTGAAGAACTTCTTGTACTTGATACATTCGAACTATTAGTTTGACCACTATCGTTATTACTTGATTCAGTAGTATTAGTTCTTGTTCTTGTAATGTTTAAACTTGTTCCAGTTGAATTCCGAGCTCTTGTCCAAGTTCTTGGTGTCTTTTCAGCCACCCACGGGACATACATTGTATATCCACCTAAAGTATAACTATTATTATAGTATCCACCATTATAATTGTAATATGGATTATAATAATTGTATCCATTACCATATCCTGAAAACCCACTAAACCTATTATACATTGTTAGATATGCCATACCTAATGATTGTCCTGCTCCATCTTGATCATACATCCCAACTGACTTCATTGGACCTGCTACTGAATACGAATAGAATTCTTCACTATCATCATTTTCGATTTCGGGACCAGGATAAAACATAGAGAGTTGTGTATAGCATCCCGATAGAGTCAAGCCCCCAAAGATCAATACACAACTCATTAATATGTTTTTAAGTTTCATTAGTTTTTCCTCTGATTATTAAAAGTATCTTGTTGTGGTGTATCTTGTATCGGATATGGATTAGATATTTCATACTCTATATTTGCGATATCAGCCTTAGTAGCTGGATTCCCATCAGTTAGTTCAACAACTATAAGTGCTGACAAGAATCCTAAAAAAAAGTATACAATTGACATATGTGTAATCATTTTAATTCAACTCCATTTAAAAAAACTTTATCCACCTCGTATCCAGATTCTTTTATCAATTCAGTAGTTTGTTTTAAATGTGGAACTATTTGATACTTTTCATTTAGTGCAACTTTAACGATTTGATTTTTTATATCTACAAAAATACTCTGTTCATCTGTAAAGGGTAGTTTACCAATTCCTTTGTTCAGGCCGTGTGCACAAAAACTACACACCAATCCTTTAACTTTAAATGTTAAAGTATCTGATTGTCCGTATAGGACACCCACTAACAATAATATAGTTAATAGTTTCTTCATTTATTTTTTGGATGTAAAAGTACCTGGTTTAAAATGTTCAATTCCCACCAATACCGCAAATACACACAAAGAAATTATTTGATTCAATTCCATCTTAATCACCCTTCCTTGCTTTTCTAACTGATTTAATAGCTTTCCTTAACAGTTGTCTTGTTTCCTTGACAAGTTCTTTAAAACCATCTTTTACACCATCTTGTTTCATCTGGCGTAGAACAGCTAAGTTAAGTACTGCAGTATCCAAGTATCCTTGTACTTCTTCGTTTGGGTGATTAGTTAAATATCTATCCAATCTATGAATCACTTTACGGAAACTTGGTTTTTTACCTCTACCTTTACCCTTACCTTTACCTTTTTTATCATCATCACCTTTAGAAAAAGTCATGGGTACATCCTCATCATTTACAGACTTCAATATAATTTCAATCTCATCAAGTTCATTTATTTCTTTAGGTTGTGTAGGTAAATCACATCCAATTATTTGAAACATTGCGAACCCTAATATAAAGAATATTATAAAATTTCTTATCATTTTTTTCATTTTCTATCTCCCATTGGTGGTTTTTTATCCCAACCATCTTTGTAATGTTTTTCACCTTGATGGTATCCAACATAATATGCTATTCCACCAATCACTATTATACGAACAAATGAACGAATTGCTCTTTTCTTCTGCATCTTTTTACGTTTAGCCATAGCCATTCGTTTACCCATCATCTTGTGTTCATCGCTACGATTCATTCGTTTCATTTTACCACTACCATTTTTATTATGGTCTCTTTGATGAGCTGATTTGGATTTACTCCACTCCGCATCTTGTACAATACGAACTACTTTTTTACCAACTGTTTCTTTAGCTTCAGCTTCTTGTGCCATTAAAGGTAAAGATAAAGCTAATAATATAATTAATTTTTTCATATCCATTCTCCTGTGTCTAACATAAAATCAAAGATAAACACTCCTACTAAATAAATAGTATTGAAGATACGTTCATTACGTATCTTTTTACGATTTATTTCTTTGTGTAGGTTCTCTATGAATTTTTCTGTGTCTATCATACTATATTAGACTCCTTAAACTAATAAAAGTTAAATTATTCAACGTTTCTTCTTTTCTTGTAATATTTTATTATACTCTTTTTTTATTTTTCTTTTATTAACTTTACCAAACGCACTTATTCTACCTAAGTCTAATGCGTTATCTACCCATTCCTTATCCATGTCTTTTCTATAGTTCGGGACTGATTTACTTTTCCACATGGATTTCAATCCTTCTTTCATATAATATATCCAATTCTTTTTTTTATTTACCATAAACTAACCTTCTTCCCTCTATCTAGTGCATCAATCATATCCTTACTTTCTCGTAAGGTAACTTGTTGATTGAAATGTGTTTTCATTGATTCTCTATAAAGTTTAATAGCATTTATTTTACTACCCTGATCTAAATATTCCTGTATATGTTCTTCCACGTCTAATAACTCCATGTTATCGTCACTCCCCTTAATCTTATTTCTTATAACCCAATATCTATTAGCCTTCTTCATTAGACGAATTATAGCCTTTCGTTCTGAATCTTGATCTATAGTAATACTTTTATTACTTAAATCTCTAATGTGTTGAATTTCTTCCAATACATCAATTGCATGATTATGAAACAACATTTTATCATTTGGTATATCAGGTGTAGTTTCACTAATCAGATCTGATAGCATTTCTAATCGTTCTATAATTTTATCTTTATTCATTTACTTTTTATTTTTTCATATTCATCTATTAGATTTGGATATTTCTTGTGAAATTTATTTAATACTTTTACAGATAAAACATCCTTCCATTCTCCCGGAATACCACTACGATAATGATCAGAATTAAAAGGAGGAGTTTTTACTTTTCCTGATTTAAGATTTTCTAATGTATATTTATCAACAACCTTTTTTATATTTTTATTTGTAGCTTTTATATCCCACACATTTAAAATATTATTAACTAGCTGATATGGATTATATACAACATCTTCAAACATAAAGAAAGTTACTTTACTTTTATACAGATGTTTTAAATTATTAAATTGGTAAGCTAAAAAATCAATTGTAGAAAGTAATCCGTCTTCTTTATTTAATTTAAGTAACACACTTCGTTGTACAGGAAGGTCTTTCCATAATCCTTCAATTACTGGATGGCTTTCCTTATGTGAGTAATATGCAGATACTATTATATCTCTAGGGTCTCTAATGACAGTAACAGTATTGGAAATAGGTGGAAATAAACTTTTAAACTTTTCATCTTTTACATTTATATTTTCCCATATCCCAACACCTGGAAACTTAGGATCAGTTACAATTTTTTCATTTAGTAATATTCTATTTACGTTTTCAGGTTCTCTATTGCCCATATAAAGAAATTCATTCTTAATTCCAGCTAACTGCCTGAAAACATTTAGAGTCCATTGAGAAGCACACTTATGATAAAGTAATAAAACATTCATACTAAAATTTGAATTTTTTATCGTCTATTATGTCAGGTTTATAAAATCTGGTGGTGATTGGATCAGGCTGGGTTTCCATATATGTTGCATGACATTCCTGATCACAATAATATTTAATTTCAACTTCCTTATTCCCTTTTAGATCAATCCTATCTGTCTTTGTAGCATTTTTACTATATATAGGTATCTTATCCCATAATGGTATTGAAGGTACTATTGTATATGTATATGGATCAGTTTTCATCTTACCACATTGTTTACATTTTCTTCTAATTATTTTCCTAGGTTTAATTGGTTCTGCTTTTTTTCTAAACACGTTTTGATTCCTTTATTATATTATTCTTTTGTTTGTTCTATATAACATTTCCCATTCATGATGCTTGTAACAATATGAATGCTGTATGTTATCTGATGTAATTAATTTTGGATAAAAACTATCATACATATGTAGTATAATGGTTGAGTCTGAAAAAGATTTATAATCGTCGTGTGGTGTCAATATAATATCACCTTTATATTCGTATGTATGATATAATACGTTTTGCGGTAACATCATTATATGTATTGAATCTGTATAATTGCAATTATTAAATGACATCAACATAGTGAATATTATATTTAAAATTTGATTCACGCCTCACCTTGTTCCTTTACCATTTTAATTACTTTATCTCCCCCTTGTAATTTCATTGATTCATCTGCTAACTTCTGATATTTCTTTTGGGATAACTCGTTTATTAAAAACTTTACAGACTCTTTAGTTTTGTCGTCCATTTTATCCCATATTTTTTTGAATTTCTTATTCATATATTATAATAGATCCTGTATTAGTTGGGTGTTCTTTATATTTAAATTCTTGATTGTTTGATGCCTGATAAACTAATTGTTTCATTCGTTTAGAGTTACCTGTAATGACTGTTAATGGAAAATTAAATTTATTGTATTCCGTTATGAGCCAAGATTCTAAATTGGTTTCTACATTTGAATGTCTAATACCGTGTAGATCTAATATATTCTCGGTAATCATATTTTTAAATTAGAATATTTTTTAAGCTTTTCCAATTTTACTCTTTCTCTTTCTTCTACTTCATCCCATTTAATAAGCTTAAACTTTTGTAGTAATTCTATCATACAGAGAACATCACCTACTTCCTCTGTAAGTTTCTTTAATGTTTCTTCTGATACATCTCCCTCTGGTGCACGACACCTTAAAAGTTTAGAGCACTGTTGTATTAACTCTCCACATTCTTCCATAGTGATAGTTAATAATTCTTGTATGTTATCCATAGCGTAGTATGGGTCTAGTTTATCCATTATCTGTTATTTCCATTCAAGCTTGAGCTAATTGTATATTGGGATTATCTAATCTAAATTCCCAGTAGAATAAAATTAAATCAGCTAATTTGTTTAAATATTTTTCGTCTAATTTTTTAGTTGTATGCATAAAATCAATTATAATTGGGTGTGTGATCATCTATGATTCTCCACCATCAGAATCTAAACATAATACACAAGGACATACTTTATCTGAATACTCATCTACATTACCGTACCAATCGTCGTAGGTATCTATATAGTCGTCTAATGATACAACATCAGAAGCCCCACCATAAGTATATAACCATTTCTGAAAGAAATGCTCTAATTGTTTATCTGTATATTGTTTAACATTCATAACTTACAATACTAATCCAGAACCTTCCCACCAAACTTTTCCACCAAAACTATAATCATAAGTTAATGCATCATGACATACTATATTTTTATCCAATATATCTAATATCTCTTGTGTGGGATTTGGTCCCGCTAATCTTTCTTTACATAACTTAACATTATCTTCCATCAATTCTACTCCGTATGTGGTGGATAATGCCTGTTCTAATGTACAATTACTTCTTTCCATTTTTCTTATTACTACTTCTGAAAGGAATTGGCCATCTCCACAAGATGGTTCTAAAAATGTTTTATTTGAATTTAAAAATAACTCCGGATCTTCTTTTTCAAGTATATCTAATTTTTCTTGTATATCTTTAGTAGGTGTAAATACTTCTGAAGTTTCTTTAACTCTAAGTTTATCTCGTTCAATTCCACTCATATAACTAAAATGACGACTATGTTTAATAAACTCCTTTATCATTATATAAATTCTCTCCAAAAATCCTTTTTAAATAATGATATAACTTTATAATTAATCTGATTTTGAGTAACTGCACAAGACATCATTAAACTTCTAAACTCTTCTGAATCAAAAGCCTTCTTAATAAGTGGTAAATTTTCTGGTGTATCGACAATAGCATATGAAAATTGTGTTAATCCATATTTACCAGTATCGTCTACATAACTACCAATTGAAGTAATTCGTCCATTACTCCAAATAAGTTTTGGGATTCCAAAATGTCCTTTTTTAATACTAGAATACCATGGTTTATTCTCTCCATTACCATTTGTAAGAATACCTTCATTATTTACCATATAACTACAGGGATATTCAGATTCATTTTCTCGCGACATATGGGGCTTATCTGTTCCGTACATAGAACGATCATATATGCCTTCAACCCGTTCTTCATTTCCAATTGCTAAGTGAGAATTATATTTTTCATAATCACCATTTGGTAAAAATTCTAAGTTAGTAGTATCAATATGAGCAACACTACCATCTTGAAATTTAATTTCTGTTTTAAGATTTTTAGTTTTACTATTTTTCCATAATGCCCAATCAAATCGTGTCTCTTTTCCAAAGGTATCAAGTCCACCACTTTCATCATACATTTCAAGATATAGTAAATCCATCTCCTTAAATATCTTTCGTTGAATATCTTTCTGATTTCCATCTACATTTCTCCAACCCGATGGTGCTATTCTTAAAACATATTTAGTATTTATTTTATTTTTATCTAAAACTAATCTATCAAATTTATCCCATATTTTGTTGTTTTTATTTCCAAATGGCCAGTTACCAAGTGTTACATCAAATCCTTTCATAAGAATCTCCTTAAATTTTTGAGATGGATTTAATACATCTTCATTAAAAATATTTTCTTCTGGAATACCTAAATTATATTCTTTGTTGATTTTTTTAAAAATCTTAACCATATATGGATCTATATCATTATAATAAATATTAGATGTATCTACCTCAATACCTTTTTCTTTATACATTTCAAGTAAAGTTATCAACGAAGTTCCACGTCCTGCTGCTGGATCTAAAACTACTGGATTTTCAATAACTTCATTTTCTAAAAGTTTTTCAATCATTATTCTAAATAACCAAATGGGTGTTGGATAAAATGAAGTATCTTCATCTTCAAGTTCTGGACTGGCCAAAAGTTCTAATAATCCATTCAAACTTATATTATCTGAATTAATTTTATGAACCCACCGATTGAAATAAGAAATATCTATTTGATTTTTATCTAACATATAATATGGAATTAATTCTACTCCCTTACCAATTCCGTCAAGTACATCACTATTATTTTCATTTATAGACTTTACAACGAACTCAACTCCTTCTTGTAAAGTATTAAAATTCTCAAGATAACATAAAACTCGTACTTTAGAAAGATGTTTTTTTACCATATTACGATAAAATGTTACTTTATTTTTCTCATTCTTAAATTCTTTTTCAAATAACTGTAATTGTTTAGATAAGATTTTCCTTTCAAGATCCTTTGCGTCTGTCATACCATTATCCACAATAACAACATCTTCAGATTGGGAACTACTTGATTTAAATACTAAATCAAAATCATCTGGTACTTTTAATTCTTTAATACAACCACGAACTCCATAATTTCCCCTAACACTTAAAGCTTCTAACCGAGATACTAAATCAGGAAAATCAAGTTTTTTCCAAGAATCATTTTCACCAGTAAATACATTATAGTTTTCAAGAACTCGTATCAAAACATCTTTGAAAGATTCATCCTTTCCTCTCATCATTGATACCAACTGTTCAACTGATACATGAAGATTAATTACTTCATCTACACTTCCAATAAACACTCCACAATTTTTCTTCCCCTTAAATGGTCTTTTCACTCTACCAACTATTTGTTCAAACAATTTAATACTATCACCAATAGGTGCTAAAAAGATAACACTTCCCCATTGTGGAATATCAGTTCCAGTTAAATACTTGGTACAAGTTAAAGTAAGAGTTGGTCTTTTATTCTCAACAGTAACTTCTTTAATCTTTCCAACATCACCATCTTCATATACTTCTATAATATCTCTATCAGATGCCACTCCATTATCTTCCAATAACTTCATTAACTTTGGAATATAATCACTAACACCAACATTGTTTTGACCTGATGGAAGTCTCATAATTATATGTCGTTTTGCTTCATCACATAACTCTGGTGCTGAATGAATACTCAATCCTTCTACTTTACTATCAAATCCAATAGAACGACCCAATATTCTTTCAAAAATATAAACTAACGCATCACCATAAAGAAAATTTTCATTCTTATCCATAGTGGTAAATAACTTTTTCCAAGTCCAACCATTTACATCATCTTCCCATTTACCATCCGCCTTTAACCTTACTAAAGTTTCTTTAATATCTGGTAATCCATAATAATTCATATCTGGATATTGACCATATGGCCCATCTGGATCTAAAATCTTTTCTCTACACAAATCATCCCAAGTAAATAGTGCCGTTTCTTCGGGTGAGAAATAAAGTTGATTATCTTCATTAAAAATATAATCATATGGTGTTCCCGTAACTAATATTAAATGCTTTCTCTTTAATTCATTAATATTACTCCACATTTTATTACTGGGATTGGACAAAAATTTATGTGCCTCTCCAATAGACAAAATACCAATCCGTTCATCTAATCCTACATATATAGATTTTAATTTTTTACCAAAATCTTTGCCTTTTCTTTCAGTTAATCCCAAATCGTGGAAACTACCAAGTAAAAGAGGAACTTGTTCCTTTGTGTGTGTTGGTGGTATATCCCCCACCGTATCAACAACATTTACATTGTGTTTAAACCATATTTTTTGTCGGCGAGTAAGAATAGGGTAATAACTCTTTGTAAATTTTTCAACCATATATAGTTCAAATCTACTATAATCATAAAATTTACCTGTTATCTCATCTGTCATTCCCTTAACTTCTGTAAGTTCTTTGATTAATTCCATTATAGTAGATGGTACGGTTGCTACACCAACATGCAATGATGTTTCATCAATCTTATTCTCTTTCAACATTTTATCGTGTCGGTGAATTAAGAGAGTCAAGTTACTTGTTTCTTTACCCGAACCAGTACATCCTGCTATAAGAGATTTATCTGAACTATATCCCTCATCCATTAATGAATCCATATATCTTCTCATACTATATATTTTAGATGGATTAATCAACACTTGTTTTGAAATTTCTTCCATCTTAGACACAAGTTTAAGTTCAATATCTTCTCTTGTTTCGTTTTCATCAAACTCAACTAATAACTCACGAGATGCACCACCTACATCATTTTTAATTGTACCTTTATAGTTTGGAAAAAGTGGTCTAATAAAATCGTCAAATTTGTCGTAATGATTTTTCGAACTATAACCTGCATCAATTGCTTGTTCAGTCATATCAACACAAAAAATTACATTATTTGTATTAAGAAGTCCTCGGCCTTTGGCCAATGTAGAGTTTACAGCGTATTTAATCGCTTCATCTTTAGTTACACAAACGTGCTGTCCGGGTGCCTTTGCAACCCACTTTCCATTAAATTGATATAGAACTCCGTAAATCCAAAGTCTTTTATTATCTAACATATTATAATTTGTTTTACCATATTTTGGTAAACTTTCAATTGTAAGTGGTTTTGTTAAAGTATTATTCATTTTATTATACATTTATTAATTTATTAATTGTTAATTTATCTCTCATTTCTTATACCTAAATATAACACTAAAAAGCTATATAAGTCAAGCCTTTTTTTAATTAAGTTATCGGGCCTCGTTTTGATTTTCGAATGCTTTACCACATTCATCACATTGATATTTTTTATTTTTCATAACTTACAATCCCAAATTATTTACATCAATATTGTTAAATTGTTCTAATGGTGTTATATCATAAAAATTAACTAAGTCTTGTTCTGGAACAAAAAATTGTTCACCTTGTGGATTATATCTATTGGGTATATTTACCTTTTTAGAATTAATTAGATCTGGTCCTTTTATTATAGCCATTCTAGTTTGTGGTCTATTGATATGTATATAAAGTGATGACGGTCTATCGGAGAAGTATTTATATTTTCTGATAGGTGCTCTAAGTTGCCAGACTCTAGAATCAACCAATCTCAATTCAGCTTCTATATAGATAGTAGATTGAGAAGAAGGTTGTGGATTTAATACAGTAGGTGTAGTAGTTATAACACCAGCAAGATCTATATCATACATTCCAAAAGGATCATCTGTTATATTAGATATAGTGGGTAAGATAATAGGTAAATGATATTTAATAGTTTCTCTAGCTATCAAATCACACGTTGATCCTTTATCTTGATTCTCTTTATAGTATTGACGCCAACCGTTGGGATTGATGTTACTTGGATTCATTTAAAAATTTCTTTCTTTGATTTTTGATTGGTGACGATACACAAGAGGAACAAATTACACTAATTGCTTTATCTCCTATGTTGGTTACTTTATTTCCACATCGGGTACATTTGAGTGATCGCTTTAAACTTTTTTTCTTTTTCATATGTGACTATTTCCTTTATTCATTTATGTTTATCCATCATAATACACCAGTTGATATAACGGTTGAAATCTCTAATAAATCTTATCGGATGTAATAATATATAAATGTAATAACGAGATCCATACATAGTATATAGACGTAGGTGTATATAAGATGGACGCAGTAACCACTTAGATATAGATAATAACATTTTAATTCTTTCCATTGATTAATCTATTGAGTGATAATAATTTGTTAACTATGATGGTTAATATTACAGAGATAAAAACATCTTCATAAGGTAACGCATCAGGGAATGTATAATTCCAACCGGTTAGTAATATGACCCATATAGCCCAAATAACTTTTTGATTAAGATTCATTAATTTTTTTATAAACCTCTTTAACTTTATCACTACAATATGTTTTATATATAGAGGGTATAAGCCCGTGTAATAATGCTGCAATGACAACTTTAGTAAATGTGTAAGCAAACCACAAAGCAACTTTCATATGTGAAAGGTAAGTTAAGTCGTGTTGATTTAAATGTTGTTTAATACTTGTCAAGCCTTTTTTTCACTTTTGTTCACTTCTTCCAGTATATCTTCAAATTCTGCGCGGTACTCCTCAGGAAAGGATGGTGAGAGCACTACTTCATATTTTTTATCCTTCTCAACTTCTTTCTCATCATTTTTATCCTTCTCAACTTCTTTCTCATCAGATACCAAGACTCCCCCCTGTGAATCAAATAAATCGCAGAGTTTAGCGATTTCTTCTTCAGTCCAATCTTTATGTATATAACTCATCTATTATCTCCTTATTATATATTATATTATTCATATATGCTTAATTGTTTATAGTGTTTGATAGTATGATTACCATAATGAATGATATTACTTGGAGCAATACGCATCCTTCCACATCTGTTATCTCGTAACAGAAGCTCATTAGATTATATACTGCTCCAAGTTATTCATAATTCTTTTTAGTGTTTGATACTAGCTTACCCACCTGGGTAACAACTAATATCAATCCCTTAGGTATAATTTTTAACCCCCGTATATTTGTCAGCCAGGCGCCTGTCAAAATGTCATACGCTGTAGGGTAAACGGCTTAATGGTGGGGGTAGCGTTCAAGCTAACTTCTGTAGAGATTCTATATGACAATATGTCACATTTGGCCAATATGGGGATTTTCTGCTATGGACCCTACTACTATCCATAGATATCCTACGAACATTATAAATAAGAAGGTTAGTGTTTCTTTGATTGACCTTATATAGTTATTAGTTTGCATTTTATTTTTTACCTTAAGCTTTCGCAATTATAAATCTTGAGTCCATTTCTTTTCCTTGATGGTCTATTATGAACTGTATAAAATGAACCATCAACTCATACTTGTCATCTTCTGATACAGTAGAGGTATTGATCTTCTTTCCATCTTGGCGCTGTAACATACCCTGTTTGATGGCATCTCCTATAATGATATCGATGTTGTCTGCATCGAGTAACACATATTGTTTATCGTTATATACTTCTTCTACTCTATGATCTTCCATACTTGTATTTCCATTGCATTTTATTATTTACCTATTATTAATCTTTACACCAAAATTTTTGACAGACTAATAATCAACTTGATGTATGACACCGGCCTGTCAGCGGCTACCATCAGTCGGATGGGGTATCTAAATCTTTGAGTAGTGAGGAGCCAGAATTCATATTGTTGGATATTATCGCTCGCCACTTCATCATTGTTTCAACACTACTCTAAGTCATGTGGTGTCGTGGTTTTCTAACGATTCAAGTCAAACGACTACCTCTCAGTCAACACCAAAATTTTGGTGATGTTTGTTTTTAAGGAGTAACATCACCACGAAAACTCACTGCGATTTTAGTTTTCATTTAAGTGTAAACTAACCTCTAAGGTGAAAAACACTAATTAGGGATTCCAGTAGCCTTTGAAGTTATCTTTGGACTGTCAGTAGTCTTATACAAGTTCCGCGGAACCCTTTTAACTTTAATCCCTAAAGTTGTGGAAAGGTAAGGACTCGAACCTTACAGAAGCTTTCAATCGGTATGTTAGATTGATTAGTCTAACACCCTACTTACTCCACCATTATCTCGGTTGGATTATCATTCCAACCTTAACGACATACATTCCTAATTTTTGAGAGTTCCAAATTGGTAGTCACTCACAACCCACCAGGTTTCCAAATATGTAGTCAACCCTAACCCACAATTCTTTGGGATGGAAATAGTAAAAAAAACCATCCCTTTGCTTTTAACTGGTAATGAAAGGGTAACAACACCCGAAACAGTCAAAAGACTTTTAAAATCTTCATGTCGCTTTACGCCCTTTGCGACTTTT
>Ga0209657_1001640_pt1 | contig 13324 bp, 12 predicted proteins | sample SaaInlV_100m_DNA_FD_184650 | JGI IMG/M metagenome (GOLD analysis project Ga0209657, IMG submission 184650) | Marine microbial communities from expanding oxygen minimum zones in the Saanich Inlet - SI037_S3LV_100m_DNA (SPAdes) (version 2) | ecosystem: Environmental > Aquatic > Marine > Intertidal... | reverse complement strand
CACGTAAGACTTGGTACCGTATCAACAGTGATGAACATCAGGAGGAACATGACGGGCCAACCCTACTCAAGTTCTTCTATGGTCACATGCTTGAGGAGTTGGTACTGTCTATCGTAGATGCGTCAGGACATAGCTTAACTGGTCAACAGGACCGACTAGACTGCTATGGTGTGAAAGGACACCGTGACTGCGTGATTGATGGTATGACTGTTGACGTTAAGACAGCCTCACCTTATACCTTCAAAAAATTTCAGGACGGTAAGCTCCGTGAGGACGATCCCTTTGGCTACCTTAGTCAGATGGGTAGCTACATAGCAGCCGCCAAGGATGATCCACTGGTTACCAACAAGACACATGGTGCCTTCCTTGTACTGAACAAGGTAAGTGGTGAGTTATGTCTTGATGTACATGACATGACCGAGGCAGTAGCCAACAAGGAAGCAGAGATTAAGGCAGCACAGAAGATGGTTGCAGGTCCAATGCCTACTGAACGGCTGGCCCCTGTACCTCAGTCTAAGGACTCACCTAACACTAAGCTCTGTTTGTCCTGTAACTTCTGTAGTCACAGTAAGGAGTGCTGGCCTGAGGGACGTACCTTCCGCTACTCCTTTGGGGATGTCACCTTGATCGACGTAGTTAACAAGCCTAGAGTAGAAGAGGTGACAGACCATGCCCAGTAAGTATAAGCACATGGAAGAGGAGATGAAGGAACAGGAGGTGGCAGAGAGAGGTGCCCTGCATGGACGTACATACTACGAACAGGTAGAGTACGAGGCAGAGGAGGCTCGGTTTAAGTTGGCCGAGGCCACCTACCTTAAGCATCAGGAGGAGCATGATCTGATTAGGTACTACCATCAGAACGTACTGAAGTTCATGAGTCGGAGGGCTAGAAAATGAAAACGTCTAGTGCTAAGGCTAAGGGACGTCTGTTACAACAGTTGGTGAGGGATAAGATACTGACCCAGTACCCTCAGCTTGAGCTTGACACTGACGTTAGGTCCGCTATAATGGGGGAGACAGGTGAGGATGTTAAGTTGTCTAAGAAGGCACGTAAGGTCTTCCCATTCTCTGTCGAGTGTAAGTCACTGGCTAAGGTAGCGGCATACTCTTTTTATGAACAGGCGGTAGCCAACACACCTAAGGGATGCCAGCCGCTAGTAGTGTTCAAGGCTAACAGAAAGAAACCTATGGCTATGATAGACCTTGACCACTTCATGAAGCTAGTAAAAAGATAGGAGTTCCGAATGATGTTTGACTTCGAGACAAAGGTAGAGGCACTGACAGAGAACTACGGCCTAGAGTTACTACTTGAGCAAAACGATATAGCAGAGGAGTACGTGGTACGTCTGCTTCTGGACAAGGGATTAATCAACATGGATAACTACTTCTATCTTGATGTTGAGATGACCGAATGGGAAAGAATGGAGGAATAGAATGCTGACTGATGAAGACAAGAACGCCTTTAAAGGCTACAGTGACTGGGTTGAAGGGAAGATGATGACTGAGGGACATATCCGCCTCATGGAGAATACCCTAGGCCTTATGGGTGAGGCTGGTGAGGTGGCCGAGAAGATTAAGAAGTCCCTACGTGATGGAGCAACAGTTAACCCTGATGATATCATGAAGGAGTTAGGTGATGTAGCCTTCTACGTTACTGGCCTAGCTAACTTCTTTGGTGGATCACTTGCCACTACCCTTGTGATGAACATGGATAAACTAGAGAGCCGTGCTAAACGTGGCACCCTAAAGGGAAGTGGGGATAACCGATGAGTCTTGCCTGCAAACTACCTTATGTCGTTGTTGACGAGATCATTGTTAAAGAGTTAAAGCGGTACATCAAATACCATGAAAACCCTGACTATGATATCCATGAAACTGCGTATAATAAGTACAGACACCTAGAAGCACTGTACGGGGTGTTGGCTATGTACACCACAGCCTCTGAATATAAAAAGTTTGTAGGTAAACGTCATAAGAAGAAACAGAAATGGAGTGAAGAATGAACTTACCAACAGACTACCAGACATTTATCGCAACCTCCCGCTATGCACGGTGGCTTGACGGTAACTACCAGCGGCGGGAGGACTATTCCGAGACAGTGGACCGTTACATTACCCATGTAGTTAAGCCTGTGGTAAAGGACAACAATGTTCTTACTGAGATATGGAAGGCCATCCTTGATCTGGAGGTCATGCCATCTATGCGGGGTCTGATGACCGCTGGCCCTGCCTTCAGTCGTGACAACACATGTGGCTACAACTGTAGCTACCTACCCGTAGATGACCCTAAGTCCTTCGATGAGGCTATGTTCATCCTCCTCTGTGGTACTGGTGTAGGCTTCTCCGTTGAGCGGCAGTTCATTTCCAAACTCCCTGAGGTACCTAATCTCTTCGACAGTGAGACTACGGTGGTAGTTAAGGACAGTAAGGAAGGCTGGGCTAAGGGGTTCCGTCAAGTACTTGCACTCCTATGGGCTGGGGAGATACCTAAGTGGGATACCTCGGCTGTCCGTCCTGCTGGTGCTAAACTCAAGACCTTTGGTGGACGGGCCTCTGGTCCTGAACCTCTTGAAGAGTTGTTCGCCTTTGCTATCGCTACCTTCTCTGCCTCACAGGGACGTAAGCTCAACAGCCTTGAATGCCATGACCTGATGTGCAAGGTAGGTGAGGTTGTTGTTGTTGGTGGTGTACGTAGGTCAGCTATGATTTCCTTATCTAATCTATCTGATGATCGTATGCGACATGCTAAGTCAGGTCAGTGGTGGGACACACAGGGACAACGTGCCCTGTCCAACAACTCCACTGCCTATACAGAGAAGCCTGACAGTGAGTCATTCATGCGTGAATGGTTATCTCTTATGGAGAGTAAGTCAGGTGAGCGTGGTATCTTTAACCGTGAGGCATCACAGAAACAGGCGGCAAAGAATGGGCGAAGGGATGCCGACTATGAATTTGGTACTAACCCATGCTCTGAAATCATCCTTAGACCGTACCAGTTCTGCAATCTCACGGAAGTGGTTATCCGAGATACAGACACAATTGAAGACCTTGAACGAAAGGTACGACTTGCAACAGTGCTCGGCACAGTACAGTCAAGCTACACGAAGTTTCCGTATCTACGAAAAATCTGGCAGAGAAATACTGAGGAAGAACGGTTACTCGGTGTAAGCCTTACAGGTATTATGGATAACCCCCTTACTACAACAGCAAACAAAGGACTGGAGGAGACCCTTGAACATCTTAGGGGCATTGCTATCAAGACTAATACACAGTGGGCTAGTCGCCTTGGTATTCCTCGGAGTGCTGCAATCACCTGTGTTAAACCTAGTGGGACTGTATCCCAGCTTGTTGATAGCGCATCTGGTATACATACTCGTCATTCTCCCTTTTATATTAGAACGGTTAGAGGCGATAACAAAGACCCATTAACACAGTTCATGATTGACCAAGGTGTTCCTAACGAGCCAGCAATAGGTAAGGAGAGTAGCACTACTGTGTTCTCTTTCCCTATCAAGGCACCTGAGGGGGCAGTCACACGGAGAGAGGTTACAGCACTGGACCAACTAAACACATGGCTGATATACCAACGTCACTGGTGTGAACATAAACCATCCATCACTGTATCAGTACGTGAGGATGAGTGGATGGAGGTGGGTGCCTTTGTGTATAAACACTTCGATGAGATGTCTGGTGTGTCATTCCTACCTATGGATGACCATGTATACAAGCAGGCACCTTATCAGGACATCACAGAAGATGAGTACGAAGAGTTGGTGTCAGACTTCCCTCAGAGTATTGACTGGTCTGCCCTAACTGAGTATGAGTTAGAGGACAGTACAGTAGGCTCCCAGACCTTCGCCTGTTCAGGTGACACATGTGAAATCGTAGACTTAACCTAAGGAAAACCTATGACCAATGCAGCTATTAAATACAAGTCCTCCTTCAATGAAGGTAACAAAGCAGAGGATGAGTTCATCTCATTACGGGGTGATAACTTCATACGTAGAGCTACACGATCTGAGGACATGACCCAGCACTGGGACGTTATGGACCGAGAGCTAGGTAATATAGATGTCAAGGCAGGTAAACGTAGGTACCGTGGAGGCCCTGTAGATTACTCTATCCACTGGTGGGAGTTCAAGAATGTAGCAGGACGGATAGGTTGGGGTTCACCTAACGGAATAGACCGACTAATTGCTTTCAGAATGGAGGATAACTTTACCTTAGTTGACCCAGCTAAAGTGTGTGGGCTGCTACTGGAGAAATGTACTGAACACTTTCGTGGTGTCTGGGGGCTGAACACAAGACCTAAACGGAAAGACCTTGCTGCTATGATACCTAGTAGCTTCCTGACTGAACACGCAGAACATGTGGTAAAAGTAAACTCATAAAGAAACGAAAGGATACTAACATGGTAGAGGATATATCAACTCACCCCAGAGGGACTGAACCCTTCATGGGTTACAACAAGGCTCACGGATGGCATCAGTGCCACATCCCTGAGAACGTCCAGCACTACAAGAGGATAGAGGCTATCTATGGTAATCTAAAGGCCAACTCTAACCGTAGTACAATATGGTTTATACCTACTCACTGGTTACCCATGCAGGCCTTTCGTTCTATAACTTGGTAACCAAACCAAAAGGATAATAACATGAAACTATTAGTCACACTACTCACCTTACTGATGTCAACACAGGCCTATGCAGGTGTCCGACTCGACAAGGAAACTATGACCCTGACCTTATTCGGACCTACTACTGAGGCCCAGCTTAGTCTTACCCGTACTGCCCTCAAGCGTAATGACATTAAACAGATACGTCTGTACGGTAACGGCGGTCTCTTCTATGCTGGCCTCAACATAGGGGAGTTGGTAAAGGAAAGTAAAGTTACTGTTGTTATACCTGAAGGGGAGTACTGCATGTCCTCCTGCGCCATGATTGCCCTTGCCGCTGAGGAGTTGTTTGTCGAGGGTTCACTAGGGTTACATGCACCCTACCTAGAGAGTGTCCCAGTCACTATGTCACCAGTGGAGTATGGGGCAGGGGCTGGTCATGCCTTCCTTGACATGGCAATGTTCCTAATGGACAAGGGCTTCCCCCTCAAGTTCACTCAGCTTATCGTAGGTACATCAACACCGTGTAGTTTCCTTATGATTGAGAGTGAGGAACAGGTTAAGGAATGGAAGGGTGAACCTCTCTCCGATATCCCTGACCCAAAGGTAACCACACCTATGTTTGTAGATATGTGTGCACTTGAGGCATTAACCACTTTAGGGGCCTTAACTGACCTCTTCAATACCTGATCCAAAGAAAAGGGGCCAATTAAGGCCCCTTATTTATTTCTTCTTTTTCTTCTTATCAAATAGCCATCGGAATGGCCTGACTATGAAGGCGGCTATCTGATTAGGGGTAGGGAGTACCCAGCCTAGGATCAACAACAACACTAGCCAGAGGGGAACACTATTATTCATGATGGTTACAGTACCTCCATCAATAGTGGTGTTCTCCGTTGAGTTAGCCTCAACTTGTGACACTGCTTGGTTGTTCTCCTGACCAGCCTGTACATTAGCTGCCACGTTAGGGCCACCACCTGTCAGGAAAGATAGAGGCCCTCCTCCACAGGCAGATAAAAGAAATACTAGAGATAATGAGATTATAAATTTCATTTGGATACGAAGAACTCCTTCCCATGAACTACAAGACCCTGCTTGTACCCCTTCTTCTTTAGGGCTGCATTAATCTTAGTAGTATATTCGAGAGAGTCACCTGACCCACCCGTCTTATAGATAGGCTGGGTAGCCATGCGTACCCTAGTGGCCTGTCCGTACATATTCTTTACCCATTCACGTTGAGGCATGATGGAACCCATCTCCTTGGCCATACGAATGGCATCATCTTTACTCACCATTACGTAGTTGCCGTCCTTGTCTTTATAGTTGTCAGGGGCCGCATAGACGGGTTTACCGTCCTTGGTTTTGCCGACCTCGACGTAGCCATTCTTCTTAGTAGTAGTATACTCTCGGAAGAGTTGGCTGTAGTCCTTATAGTCAGTGCTGTGGGCCATACCACTAGCATTAAAGGACTGCCATACACGGCTATCATCCCTTACACCACCAATCATACCAAGCTGGTCAGCCTTGACTTCTGGTAGGCCACCCCCACCACCGCCTTCACCCTCACCAGCCTCAGTAGGTCGCTGGTCAGAACCAGCAATGAACCTAGGGCCTGACGGACCACCTAGGTATGGCTTAATATCCTTCTCATCAAAGGCAGGTACCCCTATTGTGCCAGAAGAAGCCGTGCCCTTAGACCTACTTACCGAGTAAGTCGTCCCATCCTGAAGTGTAACCACACCTGACCCACTTTTATTCACAGAAACCTTAGTAGCCTGTTTATCCTCAGGAGCTAGTAGATTGTACTGAATGGCTCTCCTCTTAAGAACACCGTAATGTAGTTTACCTCCTTGTGTGGGGGCAATGTTCAGTAGAGGCAGTAGCTTTGTATGATCCCTAGCGTTACGGTCACTTGGTTCGTCAACTAGAACATCGAAGATGCGGCCTGTCGAGTCCCAAGCCATAGCCCCCGCCCCTGCATTCCATGCAAGGTCCACTAAGGCGGACTGAGTCGTTGTATCTAAGGAACTGAATGAACCTCCCCTAGCTTCTATCTGGTCAGATGCGTTAGGCCTAAACTCGGCATCGACTACAGCGGCTGCGAATTTTTCGTAGGTAGCTTTTTTGAAGAAGTCTGTCTCCCCCTCTTCCATGTAGTCTGCGTAGGCTACCTCCCCTTTCTTTACTTTACGGTAGTCTAGGAGGGACTCATCTAAGGAGCTATTCCCATAAACACCTAGTCTTTTTAGAGTAGCTACACTAGCCCCAGCCTGAGGAAGGCTGACTCCGTTGTACTCTAAACCACTGGTAGGTACAATACCCAGACCTAAGGTGATAAAGCCCTCCCCTGATCCTATATGAGGCTCTGTGACCTTTGACTCTAGGATAGGCCAAACCTTTTCCACTAACATACCAAGGGCGTTACTTCCACCTTCTCCACCTTGGTAGCCCTTAGTATACTCGTTGAACTCACCCCTTGGGTCTTGGGTCTCTCTAAAATGTTCTGCCCCAAGGGTAGAAGTGTCTCGTTTAGGAGGGCGAGGAGATGAGATAGGTCTTCCCTTATCGTCCAACTTGGAGACCTCTGTTGCTTCGTTAGCCTCAAGGTGTCTGTCCATAGTCTGGTCAATAGCCTTAGCCTCAAGGGCTGTCTCTAGTAGTATAGAAGTATTCCGATTCCATTCACCAGTTACGTCTTCTTCAGGTAGGCCTGATGCCCGCTGGAATTTCATAAGGGCCTGTCCTGACCGCATACCAAACTCACCATCTATCTCCAGTGGTCTTCCGTTAGCGGATGTATAACCTAGTTCAGCTAGGTCTTCCTGAACAACCCTTGCAGCAACCTTGTCTGTATACACATCAAAAAAGGGTGTCCGTCCAGCACCCTTAGGCCCCTCAGGGGATGTGGATGTCTGGAAGGGTGTAGGTTGAGCCTGTTCTTCACTGACTGCAGGTGCCGTAGGCCCATCAGCCACAGGTCTACGATCAGTAGGGCCTCTGCTAGGTAGACCCTGTGGTCCAACATCCCTAGGCATTGACGGGGTGGCAGTTGGAGTAGGTTCACCAAAGGCGGCAGGGGGAAACCGACCTGTCCTCTCAAGGATGTCTCGGTTCCTCTGCTGTTCCCCAGCAAAGGTAGTACCACCCTGTGAAGGTAAGGCAGGTAGGCGAGGTTCTCGGAAGTCCCCTTCCGTAGCGGACTTCTTGTTAAAGTTAAAGGGTTCTTTAGCCATTTCAGTTCTTCTCCAGAGATTACTCTTGTAGTTTCTTTCGCTTGAAGCCATCAGGGTCAATAAACCAATGGTTAAGAGGAATAGTATTAAATAATTCTTCATCATCTGTACGTGCCTCCGACCAAGCTATCGGCCAAGGGTTGTCCTGAGTGCCGTAGTCCCCTGCATCTACCTGCTCCATAGGAGGTAATGGACTAGTTGAGATGGCACCTTCCCGTGCCTCTTTAGCCTCACCAGCGATAGCCTCTGCTTCCTGTCCAGCCTGATCTGCGGCGATACCAGCCTCAATCACCTCGTTATCCCCGTAGAGTTGGAAGGCCTCTTGGTTCTTGTTAATCAACAGACCAATACGTTTCTGTTTGTCAACTACTAGACGGGCATTGTCAATGAGCTTCATGATCTGACGTAGGTTGGTATTAGCAAAGGCATCAATGTCCCGATCACGGCGACCGATGTACTTATCATCACGCAGGTAGGCTTCAATACCTACATTGTTGATTACGGTCTTGATGTCCTGCCAGTTCTTAGTGAACTGCTCGTCACCAGCGGCGGCTACAGCCTCATCAAAGGCAGTGAAGTCAAACAGAACCTTACCCATCTCATCCAACTGGAGGGACACTGAACGATCTGTCTGTAATGAACTCATACCTACACGTAGGCGGTTCAATTCAGAGGACAGGGCTGAGTTGTATGCTGTAGCTACCTGTACTGCAGAAGCCTCGTCTACTGTGAACAAGGCACCAAGGTTCTTAATGAACTTAGGGCTTGCAAACTCAGCTAAGAGGGACTTACTTAGTACCGTGTTGGTCTGGGCTGCAATAGTTTCAGCGGAGAGAATGGACATGGTAGCAAAAGTCTTCCTTGCCGTGTCATCAGCTTTAATACCTGTGGTCAGGTCCATGTTTACGTAGCCAGTAGTAACCTCAATAGCCTTCTTACCGTCTGTATTCCTGTCAGGGGTGTCAAGGGGTAGGGGTGTAGTACCCTCAGCCAGTCCAGTGAACCGAGTATTAAGGGGCTGACCTAGTGAGTACTCGTTTATGTTTTGGACGGCTGGAAGGCCTTGTCCTATACTCTGAGGACCAGAGGGGGCTGCGGTCTCAGGTACCTCAGATACCCGAAGATTAGAGATAGCGTCTGAAAAGGCCTTAGCCCCACCAATACCTGTGCTTTGCTGGATAAGGAACTTAATACCCTCTGGGCTGGTTGTCAAGGTACTATAGTAGGACCGCATGATAGGGTCTTCGATGCCTTGTGCTACATCCCAGAACAAATCCTTAGTAACGCCCTGACCTGTTGCATCTATGCTACCCAGAGAAGTGACGATACTCTGCATCTCACCGATAATAGTACTTACTTCGTCGTTCCCTTTCATGAATTTGCCGTACTTCTTTACGACCCACTCATTCACCATCTTTGTGGCACCTATAATCTCTTCCTGAGTGGCATAACCATCAGCCAGAGCAGCATCAAAGTAGCCCATCAGGGCACTATAGTCCTGTTTAAGCAGGGGAACAACCTCATGGGACACACCAGCGTCATCAGTAAAGAGACCAGCATCAATGTCAGCCTCTAACTGTATCGCCTTGGCCTGACTTGCCTGATTGTTCTGGAAGGTACTCCATGCAAGCTCCTGTATCTGTGGGTCTGACAAGGTACTACCAAACTTAGTCTTATTGATTTGTCGGGCCTGAGCCATCCAAGGAGTAGCACCTTCTGACCCCGCCCATTCAACCTTATCGAACTGCTCATCGTCAGTGTGGGCTAACTGGTTAAAGGACTGACCTGTAACGCCTGAGTAGATAGCTGACTGCCCCTCATTAGGGGTATTACCAGTAGCTACGTAGTCCACTGTGGCCTGTTTAGCTAGGTTAGTTGCCTGAGCAGTCTGACCATTAGCCTTAAGGGCCAGTGCCTTCTTAAGGGCCTGTCCGTAGGCCATCTCTGCCTGTTTGTTCAAATCGGAAACACTGGGACCAGACGCAGAAGATATCCCTCTAGCCGTCCTAAAGAAACCAGAGAATGCCTGCGACACATTACCGTGGGACTGAGGTTGAACCACCGAAATGTTTGACTGGAGAGTTGGTTGTAGTTGTCCTACCATTGTGTATACCTATTCCGTTCTATATGTTTCAGCAAGTTGGTCAGCTTCGTACCCGAGACCTTGGTTAACTAGGTCCATGTACATTTTCCATGAGACACCCTTGCCATTCGGACCTCTCCAAAACTTCTTCTTCAGCTTAGTTTGCTGTTCTTCTGTGAGGCGGGACCATTCGATTAGTGCTGCAGCCGAATTGAGGTGTGCAGCCCTCTTGTCTGGGTCTGTCTCTGCCCAAGAGGCCTGTAGGAGTTGATCTACTTCCTTCGACACGGCCTTGTATTTCCTGAACGAGGTATAGCGAATACTGTCCACGTTGTACAGGTCTTCAATCTTAGCAATAGGTACACCAGTAGCAACTAGGATAGCCTCAGCTAACGTAACGTCAATACCCTCTACTGTGTTGCCTGTCTTAGTTTTAAGGAGACTGTCAAAGTACAGGTTCTTAGCCTTAGCTAGATTATCTAGGCCCTTTACCTGACGGAAGGCCTCAAGTAGTTCCCTCTTACCTAGGTTACTGTCACCTCTGACGAAGTAGGAGATAGAGTTACCAAGGGAGAAGGCCGTGTCCACAGTCTTACCACCACCAGCACCTAAGGAGAACTCCATGAAGGACTTCTCATTAAAGTTACGGAAGAACTGTTGTACACCATCAGCTACTGACATTCTGTCTGCGATAGCTGTATCAACACCAGCCCATGAGGCCAGTCCATCAAGGAGACCACGGCGAATAACCTTCTCTGCCTGATTACCTGCCTCAATCTGTTGGTCAGGAGGTAGGAAGTAGTTCATAGCTGCTACGGCAGACTGGGAGTTAGCTAGGCCCATCCCGATAGTACCGTATACTGGGGCAAGTAGTCCAAACAGGGTCAGTCTCTCGGCGGCTGTCAGACCCTTACCTACCAGCACACCCTCAAACGACTTAAACATGAAGGAATGGAACTGTAGCGGTGCACGGGCGATACCATGTTGGACAGCACCCTTGTTTGTTTGTGTCATACGTAGGGTGTATGCCTGTTCCTTAGCTACTACCCAGTCCCTTGACTGAGGACTATTCATACGTGTACCTGATCCACTCTTGAACCGTTTTATTGCTGCTACACCGAACCCTGTGACACGGCTGATCTGCTCACCCTTGTTGAAGAATGCCATACCTACCTTGTTTGATACGTCCCATGCCTTAGCTGTGGAATGCATAACAATACGACCCTTCTCTGAGCGGGGCCGCAGCATAGAGGAGCCAGTATCCTTAAAGCCCTCAACCAGAGACTCGTTAGTTATCTCATAACGGGCTAGGTCCACAAAGATTTCTCTTGTGTCCTTCAACTCGTCTGGTGTCATACCATACTTCTTAGCATGGGTGACATAGAAGCTCTCTAGTGCTGGACCTCTCTTCAATTTAAGGCTAGACATAAGGTCACGACCTAACATCATACCTAGTGGACCATCAATAGGACCACCCATACCAATAACAACGGCAGAGTGTAGTCCCTGCATTATTGTCTGGAAGGGATCAAACATAAAGGTAGTGAAGAAGCTGTAACGATTAGCCATATTGATAGGATCGTCTAAACGTGAACGGCTCTTAGTTAGAACCTCTGATACGGCACCAGTTAACTCACGAAGGGTTGCATCACCTAGACCGTCAGCACCCGTACGTAGTTCAAAGATACGCTTTAGTTCTTTCAACTGCTTAATTACTGGGTCTGAGGCGTTATTGAAACGTGCCTCTTCCAGTACATCAAGGTAGTCACGGTCAGTCCAGCCTACATAGGCAGGGTTACCACCGTCCTTGTTCACGATACCCTTAACCTTACGGCCAATTGATACCATAGCTGTCTGGTTATACTGTGAGAAGGCAAGCTGTCTACTGGCTGTGTTAACCTGAGACATAATACTCTTAATCGGGTTCTCGTTAAAGGTACGGTCACCACCAAAATGGGTCAGTACATTGTTATTACGTCTATTTGAGAACATATAGAAGTCATCAAGGCCAGCACCCTGTACAAAGGCCTCGTCACCTATACGGAATACGTTGTCATCACGCATTTTGTAGGCTACTTGGCCCACCTTAGCTATGTCAATCTTACTATCGGCAAGGAATTTATGGAACTCGTCCTTGGTTGTGACGTACTTGTTCCATGTAGAGTGGGCCTCAACGAATGCATCGTCAATGTAGCCGTTCTCTGCTGCATGGATCAGTTTCTGTAGTTCCTCAGTAGCCTTTTCTGCCTGTTTACGTGTACCTGCAGACAGGGTTACATTCATAATCTCGTTATCTTTACCCAGCATAGTGACAAAGTAGTCAGCATCAGGGTTAATACGTGGACCACCAGCATTGAAGCCCAGAACATCAGTAGGTTCTAGGGCATGGATGTTGTCTGTGTCGATCACGTAACGGGTAGAGCCGTAGCCACCCTCAATATCAATGTCAACCTTGAAGATATTCTTAGGTTTATGTTTAAGATCCGATACCCTCATCAGAGTACCGTCCGTAGCTCGGACTACAAACTCTGCATCTGAGGGCAGGGAGTTAAGCTGCTTACCTACGAACTGTTCAGTGTTGTTACCTAGCTTTAGGCTAATGGTACGGAACCCTGTGCGGTGCATACGGCCTACGAGTGCCCCTGCCTTAAGGGTATAGGCGTAGTTACTGGCCTTAACAATTGCATTGTAGCCGTCAACAACCTTCTGGGATGGGGCAGTGCCGTAGTCCTTAGCCCATTCCTTAGCGAACTGGTCCTCACTGAGCCATGTCTTCTGACGGGCTAACTCTTCTGACTGCAGCTTCTGGATAACACTGCCAATTCTTTCCATGTCCTTGGCTGGTATCTTCTTGATGTCTGCCTCTAGTTCCTTGTGAACCTTACGGGCAATCTTAGCTACACCAGTCTCTGCCCGTTCAGCCATGCTGGACAACAACTTACTGTCCCTTGCATATGTGGACAGGGTTCCAGTACTCTTCATGAGTTTAGCTGTAGCCCTACTGACTATACCTGCTATTTGTTCTGGGGCCGTTAGGTTAGCTACAAACGCATCAGTGTCCGCTATCTGGTCAACCTCAATAAGGAACTTACCGTCCTCTGTAGGGACAACCTTAGCCTCTGGCACCTTGTCTGCCAGTCTCTCTGCCTGTCGTTTAGAGAGGGGTAGTCCATTGTCTGCCCGTCCATAGGTTACCTTTAGGACACCTGACATAGGGTCGTAGGCGAAGTTAGTTAGGGAACGATTGTATACGTTGTCAAGGAATGCCTGACGTTGGGCCACCCACTGGGTAGTTCTTGCTTCGTCTAGGCCACCGCTTAGTGCCCGTTTAGCGTAGTCAAATACATCACGAAGGAGGTTCTTAGCTGTTGTGTCCTTAACCCCTGAGTTAATT
>Ga0209657_1001630_pt1 | contig 13372 bp, 33 predicted proteins | sample SaaInlV_100m_DNA_FD_184650 | JGI IMG/M metagenome (GOLD analysis project Ga0209657, IMG submission 184650) | Marine microbial communities from expanding oxygen minimum zones in the Saanich Inlet - SI037_S3LV_100m_DNA (SPAdes) (version 2) | ecosystem: Environmental > Aquatic > Marine > Intertidal... | reverse complement strand
TTGAGGTACAGAAGGATTCTGATGACTATCATATCTCCTTCAAAGTTATTTCACGTGAAAAGTAAAAAACAGACGAATGTTTGAGTCATTTCACAACCACGGAGATATGTATATATAATGAGTGCTCAAGAAACACACGAAGCATACATGTGCGGAAAAACCGCGGTGCAAGAAAAGACACATGACCTTATGGTTGAAGTGCTGGAGACATACAAGTCCATGCAAGAAAACCATGAAGAAGACTCATCCGAATATCAAGTATTGGGAGCTCAGGCAAATGCTGTTGAGTTCACACTTGATTGGGTTAAGAGTGGAGGTCATACGGACTTTGATGGCAACCGAGTTTGTCTGCCTTGGTAATTATGCAATGCAAAAATAGTATTGCTCCGTCAGTCGGAGAACTGACGGAGGGAGATTTCCTGCAATCTTAAAATGACTGAGACTTATTCAGTATCCGTCCAAGAGGACCCAAAAACCAAGGATTTGTTTTTTGAACTCCCTTCCTCGTTGATTGAAGGTCTCGGCTGGCAGCCAGGTGACGATTTAAAATGGGACGAAACCGATGATGGTGGGTTCAGACTCACAAGAGTAAAGATGGAAACCGTTGAACTTGATTTGGATGACGAAGAACTTTTCAAGTATATGCAACTTGCCCACGAAAAGAATATAACGTTCAATCAGTTTGTTGAAGAAGCACTTACGGATGTAATAGAAAGCGAAGAAAAAAAAAATGGATAGATTTAAATTAGAAGAACAATTGCAAAGTTGTGCGTTGGTTCAGGAAGACCTTGAGACAATTTTATATAAGGTGGGTGATTCACCCACACCACCAACCGAGGATGAACTTGCAAATATGCTCATTGGAGTCATTGAACTCCACAAGGTGCGATACGAAAAAATGTGGAATACGTTTGAGACATTGGTAAAGGATAAAACGATAACATGACCGATTCAGAAATAGTCAAACTTATTGAAGATCACGGAATGTGGTTGACGATGGACGATGGCAACTCTTACTGCATAGCAGGTGAGGACGGAATAACAACCCCACGAGAAGGGTTGGAAGGTGCTATTGAATTATTCTTGGAAGAAAAGTACAAGGACAGAATCCCAAACGAAACCACCATTGCAGCGTTGAACGAAGATGATGCCTCTCTTGAAAAATTTGACTCGGTGGATGAATTCTTTAAACACATGGATGAGATTGGAATTGAATTCGCAGACGATGCAGAAAAGGAATGAAAACAACGTCGTTTTTAATCGGACTTTCATTATATGGACTGGGGTTTTTACATGGTACATCGGATAGTCGTTTATTCGGTACGATATTGGTTGGGGTGATTGGATATTTTATTGCAACCTCAATCTATGAATTTTTATTTGAATCGTGATGAACGAAACTTTACAAGAAAGATTGTTTACCGATTATCCTGACATTTTGTCAAAGGATAATTTTCCAAGTGGAATTCCATGTGATGATGGTTGGTATGATTTGATTGACAATATGTGTTATCATATTAAACGGAGAATTTCAAATGTTAATTGGGGCTGGGGCAAGGACGAGATTTTGGAAAAAGTTCCCGTGAGAATTCTTGAAATGAATCGTAGGTTCAGTGAGTCTCTTAGTGTTGAATTCTTTGTGGACTATCCTGTGACTCCAAAGGATTCCCAGATATGTGAAATTGAAAGTCGTGTTAGTTCAATCAAGGATTACACGGAATCAATTTCAGGAAGAACTTGCGAGTTGACTGGTAGACCAGGGAAGTTGTATACCAAACGAACGGACAGACTTGTAAGTAAAATTTTGTGCAAGGGACTTGCCAAGGCACTTGATTATGTGGACTACCATAATTGGCATACCGAAGGAGGAGAAGATGAATGAGATAGAAACTATTAAGGGAAACTTGTTGGACTTCCCACCGCACCACCCCGACAATCCAGATAAATACATCGGCATCAACAATATTGCACATTCGTGTAATACGAAAAATATCATGGGTGGTGGAATTGCAAAGCAAATAAAGAGTCGTTTCCCACAAGCATACGAAGCAGATACGGAGTTTCATATGCGAAGAGAACATGAGACACTTGAAGAATTCACCAATCCACTTGGCAAGTATTCCAAAGCAGAAATCAAGAGTATGTTTCTGCCAAACGACAAAGGGACAATTTACAATCTATACACTCAAGCAGACATTGGGCCACATGAGAGGCAAGTTGATTACGAAGCATTTTGGCGAGCATTGAAAAATATGCAGGAAGATTTACTTTTCATTCAACACGAAACAGGACAACCTCAAGTGTTGGGGTTGCCTCATGGAATCTCTTGTGGTCTTGCGGGTGGAAACTGGAAGATTATCCGTGCAATGATTGATGACGTATTTCATAGTTGTTTGATAAAGACTTATATCGTAAAGTTTGTTATATAACCATTTGTTATAAAAACTCTCCTACCTACTATTTATAGTAGGGTAATCTAATTTGGGAGAGTTGGAAATGAAAAAAGATAGATGGTTTAGTAAAGGTAGACGAGGAATCCGGTACGTCAAAGTGGTTGACGTGATTAAGGCAAATTCCATGATTCCGGAGAGCTCGTCACTTTCCGAACATAATAACGAGGAAGTTGAGTTTCATAGATGGGATCTGGTGGTGAGGTATCTTGCACTTGAAAACCATTTTTCGGAAAGTGACTATGGTTGGGAGTTCTTTCGGAAAATGAGAGTTCAGCAATCAAGTGAGTTTGGCGACGGACACAGACAAACCGAGTATGATCAGAGTGCGAGAACTGCATTTGAAAAACTTGCGGACAACATGAAACATCAAGGGTACGATAAAAAGTATCCAATTCCCGTCCACGCAGAGTCTTTGCGTTTGAATGACGGGGGTCAAAGATTTGTGTGTGCATTGTATTTTAAACTGGAAAAGTTTCCGTGTGTTCTTGATTATTTTGATCCCGACGTAAACTACCCAATTAATTGGTTTTCCGAACATGGATTTGAAAAGGAAGAGATACAATTAATTAAGGATGGTCACATTAGAATGTTTGAACATATGGATGACTATATATGGGAATGATTGTTACACCAAACGGTCTTGAGGAAGTTCTCACCATGCGTGAGGAAATTGAGAAGGTATTTCCAAATGCGGTATTCATTGAGGAATTTGACCATTGCATCATCGGAAACTATCTAGATGGTTCCGTTGTTTATTCCATAAATGTCATCATTTCAACATTGATGAGTGGAAAATATAATTATTGTGAATCTGATGCATATGATTATTTTGATTTTTTGTTGATTCCACAATATTCCAAGTTACCGATGAGTCCAAGATACACGTGATGTTCTATGTAGGCATAGTTCTATATGTTCTTTTGGTTATTACTCTATGTGACTTGATGAGAGGGAAATATAAAAAGTAATTGTAGTTGACGTATGATTTAATATGAAGTAACATAGTTACTCATATGATTATTACACCGAAAACCGAAGAAAAGAACCTTTCAATCCGTGAATGGGTTGCCGAACAATCACCTGACTCCATTTTGTTGACGGGATATGATAATTGCGTTGTGGGAATTTCTCCATCGGGTTCGGTGATATATTCCACGGACGATATTCTCAAAACTTTGGTTGGGATGGAGCATGATTGGGGATGGGAGGATGCAATTGAGTGGTTTGACTATAACATTTTCGGTTCAGTCAATCCCGACAACGAGTTACATCCGACATTCATAACAACCATCAAACAATCCGACATTAGATGGGATCCAGAAGTTTGAGTTTGACGTTGGGTGGGTAAGGTGTAACAATAGAGACAAACATTAACAAGGATATATTATGAGCAAGACTACAGGAACAATTACAACGAAGGCAGGAACTCTGAAAGTTGAGTTTTTTGACAATGATGCACCAAACACGGTTAAGAACTTTGCCGAACTGGCAAACAAAGGATTTTACAAGGACTTGAAATTTCACCGAGTCATTCCGGGGTTCGTTGCCCAAGGTGGATGCCCAAATGGATTGGGCAATGGAGGACCGGGATATAATATCAAGTGTGAGTTGGACGGAGACAACCAACATCATGAAAAGGGAGTGCTTTCAATGGCACACGCAGGACGGGACACGGGAGGTTCTCAGTTCTTTCTCGTACATGACCGACAAAGCACCGCACACCTTGATCGTCAACATACTTGCTTTGGCAAAGTCACCGAGGGTCTTGACCTTATTGACAAGATTCAGCCAGGTGACAGATTTGATGTTGATATTGACTGAACGTGATTGTTGAAAGTTTAATGTACTGGGGTGCTGGGTTCACCGCACTTGTGATAATTGTTGGTGTGCTTCATTATTTTTATGATGAAGAGTAGTTTTTTTGCGGAAATATATATTTATAGACATGGACATTAACGAAGAATTTGAATCTATTGTGAATGGAACGGAACTATCATCCGAACATTCCACTGAAATTAACGAAGCATCTGAAGTTGAAATCAAATCAATGGACAAGAAAGCACAACTTTCAATCAAGTATTGGTCAAAGGTATTTCAAGGTAAACCAGTAATTGCTTGGGACGGAGTTCACGGATTGATTGTTAGCATCCAAGTTCAATCAGTTCTTAAATTGAGAATCCGATCAGAAAAACTAGAGTTTCTGATGAAATCAAGTGCTCCCAAGTTTCGTTGGATTGAATTTGGCAAGGGTACCGTTGATATAGGATTCTGAATGAAAACATCAGAGTTAAGAGAACTAATTCGTGAAGAACTCAAGTCATTGCTTGAGGCTAAGTACGAATTGTATCACAAGACGTTTACTGCCGCGGCAACAGAAGCACGAAAAGTTGCGGAAAAACAAGGTTATGAAATTGATGACGATAGTTGGACTACCGAAGTTACTTTCAATGGTAAGTATACTCGGGCAAGACCATCTATTGGCAAGACCAATCGATTTACGGTGGACTTGCACAAGAATGGAAAACCTCAAAGAAAGCAATTGCAGTTTCAAGTATACGGAATGGAAGGTGGTAAGTTTGAACTAAATGCTTATGTAGCATAAATGTCAAAGAAGTGCAAAGCAAGAGATGAAGTTCTTGCCGATTTGGATTTTATCCATAGTCTGACTCATAATCTCAAAGAGTATACTGAACAGGAAGACTGGCCCGTAAAAACTTGGAAGGCAAAGTCAAAAATGCTCAAGGAGTTCAAGGATAACATTGCAAACTTTTTAAGTGATGTGGATGAATGTGAAGAAAACCTGCCACCTTCGGAAAAAAAATAAAAAAAAACTTTGACTTTTTTGAAATAAAAACCTAACATACATATATATATTTTTATCACCATCATCTCCCAGAGTTGCCATTAAGGTTCGTCCTTGTGGCAACTCATTTTTTATAAACATAACAAACACCGATTTTGCTTGATGATTTCTGAGATTTATATATATTTATGTTTGTTATGGATAAGTCCGTATTAAAAGAACTAGTAAAACAAGAAATTCAAGAGATTGTTGGTCGTGATGACCCCAAGTTCAAATCCATCCGACCAAATATGTATGAACTTTCCGATTCAATCATTGGGGTAAATGAATTGGCCAACAACTTGGATGACAAGAATCTCAAGAAATTTTTCAAGCAATTCAAGGCCTTGCATTATAAACTTGAATCATATTTGCACAAAAACTACAAAGGTTGGGACTAATGAAAAAATCAGAAATCAAAGAAATCATACGGACGGAGTTATCCGAACTTTTGTCGGAAAACACCAATACACTTGATCGTGCATATAAGGTTTATTCTGCAAGTCTGACTAAATTTAGAGAAATTGCCATCAAACTAAAGGATAACAAACTTCAGAAGTTTTGGCGTGAACTAGATAAGTTACATCAAAAGATTACAAAACATCTGGATGATAACTATGAGGGAGCATTGAGTGAATCATCACTAAGTGATTGGAACGATAGTGTTTTACCAAGAGCATCATATTCTGAATTAGAGCATGGTGAAGAAGCACTTAATGCACTTGTCAAGAATACACGTGGAGACAGACCAGGAAGTCCGGACAAGGTTATGGTAAAGTATTTTAATGCACACCGAAAGTTAAAGGCGGCAGTTGAAAAGCATTTGCACAGGGAGTACCCTGATTGGGAAAAACGTTTGGACGAAGACATCAGAAACTCCAAGAAAAGTAAAGCAGGACTTGTTAAGGCACTCAAAAAGTTCAAGAAAGGTGCAACCGTTCATTACTTCCCATTATCAGGTGGAAACTATGTAGTAGTTGGACCCAAGGGAGTCCAAACCAAAGACGATGGACCAACTGTCGTGAAAATTAGAGATGTCGGAACTTTGGATGCAGACAATCCAAATCAAGTAAGTGTCGGAATTGAATTAAACAACGGACACGAAGCAACTTGGAACGGAACAGAATTTGAAATTGATGACCTCGGTTGCCCACTATTATTGGGAAAGGGATAATACAATGAACAGAGAAGAACTTAAAGAACTAATCAGACAAGAACTTGAAGAACATCTGTATGCTCATCCAAGCAAGCATAAAGGTGGATTTGCTCATCCGGGCAGTCAACCTCATGTAAAGGATGCCAAGAAAAATGCCAAGAAGAAGAAAAAGACTCGGGAAGGTCTTTTCATGGGTCCGTCCAAGGACAAATCGAAACCCAAAACCGTCAATGTACGACACAAGACATCCGGCAAGGAGTTAGTGATTCGGGATAACCCAGCTACTATTAAAAAGTACAAGAAGTTGGGGTATACGATGTGGGTTGGTTCCCGTGGGAAATATGAGTCTGTAAGTGAAAGAATGATTCAAGAACACGATAGACAAGATATACTCAAGCATTTGATTAAAAAGGGTTCTAACCCAAAAGATGCGGAAAAACTTCTTGATAAGCATTATGATTATTTGGAGAAACGATACAGAAAAGCATCCGTTGCCAAGAAAGCAGAAGTTCTCGTTACGTTGGGTGCATTGGATGCTGGACGATAAACTTTATACTAGGAACATATTACAATGAAAAAAGAACAACTTAAAGAACTAATCAAACAAGAAGTCAAGACGATGTTGACCGAGAAGGAAGCAAACTATAGTGAAGCAGAACTTAATCGTGTTGCTCAGTTCACGGATAGAAACCAACACTTTGAAGCCCGTCATTACATTGCAAAAAATGGCAGTTACGAAAAACTCCGCAAAGCATATCAAGCATTAATTGATCTTCAAAGTGCGTTGGGTCACTCACCAAGAGGTGCGGATAAAATCCGTCAAGACTTGGACAAGGATTTGAAGAAATATATTTCAAAGGATATTCCCAATTGGGAAGAAGTTTGGAAAAGACTATAATGAAGAAGGAAGAACTAAAAGAACTAATCAAGAGTGAATTCAATTCACTTGTCAATGAGGGCAAAACTCGTTGGAAAGCACGAGTTGTCATAACGGGTGAGAACGGACCAAGACACGTCGTTGAATTGTATTACGAGAAGAACTCCAAACCATCCAAGGTTGATCCGTTTTGGAAGAAGGAACTTTTCAAACGATGGAAGAAGGATGGCAATTCCTTTTTGTCATTGGGGGCAAGAAAAGACCTTGGTGGAATTAAGTCATTCGACGTTGAGCATATTTACGACTCAAGTGCAGATGCAGGAAATGCAGATGTCTACTCCAAACAGAAAAAAGGTGGAGGATACAGATATTCAGGAGACTGACATTATGAACAAAGTAAAACTTAAAAGTATACTTGAGGACATCCTTGCAGTTAATGAGGCAATAGACTTGAGAAAAATTGAAGGTGAACTTCATCGTGTGTATGATTTTGATGGAGTTGAGTCGGAAGGTTCAGATCGCCTCCGATTCGACTACAATAATGGTAGAGATCATATGTGGATTAACGATGATGGAACCGTTGAGGGTGGAGTTCCCAAGGACAATGCAGTTAAGAAATTGCTCAAGAAGCATAAATTGCAGATTTCGGGAATATGACCATACCTCAACCTGGGGGGAGTAGTGGGATTCTTCCAAACATTGACAAACCACCCATACGAACCGATTATCTCACGATTTATGAGATAGTGGAGTTGATACGAGACTATGATGGTGGTGTCCACGGACAACCCAATTTCGCAAGTGGTGACTATTACAAGGAGATACCCTACTATAAGCAAGTGTTGGAGGATGTGAGCAACAATGATTTTTCATCGGAAGTAACACAGAAGGTCGTTGAGTATGCCAATTACTTGAAAGAACATCCGGAGTCGGCCGAAGATCTACCACCACTCACCATAATAGACGGGGGTTTTGCAGATGGTTCACATAGAGTATCGGCAATCCATTTGTTGAACAATTTGATGGATAAGGATAATCCTTATTGGGATGATATTGAGTTGAAGGTGGATTTTTACGAAAAGTCGTAAAAATGTGAAAATAACTGAAGAAAGTTGTCGATTAGCGTTGACTTTTTATAAGAATCATGTTAAAGTTACATAGTAACAAGATGATAAAAATGAAGATGAAATCAAATATAATTTTAGGTTTAATGATAGTTGCGAGTGCTATGTTCGCAAACGTTTCCGAGGCAGGAAACAACAAGGGTAAATCTCTTGCCGAGATATATTCTGGTAGTAATGCCGAGCGGAAAGTGGATGCTAGTCGTAGGAACTATGCTCCGTCTGCAAAGAAGAATGCTGAAGTTTTTGGCCGTGGTAAGAGCACCGAAAAGATTCGATTCGGTATTGAGGATGTCCTCGACATCATAATTGAGGAAAAGGGTGGATATGGAGTTCCCAAAGAAACCACTCCCACACCCAAGAAGAAAACGGAGAAGGGAGTGCTTCTTTAAGGTTTTATAAAACAATATGACCGAATATAGAGATGATGGATAAACTTGGGGATTTTATGCTAGTAGTCGTAGGGGGATGCGTTTTTTCCGTGCTTCTTGTTATGGGATTTGTATTATTTGGGTTGGCAGTGTCATTCGTCTTTGCCCTCTTGCCATATGTGATTTTGGGGTTTTTGGTTGCTTGGGTATTAAAAGCATTAACTTCGTAGAAAGAATTTGACTTTCTATAAGAATTGATGTATATTATAATATAACGAAATTAGAGAAGTAAGAGGATACGAAGATGACAGAATATGATAGAGAGAATGTGGGAGAAATTATACAGGGCAAGGGAACTTGGTTTACTGCAAACCTATTTCGGTTGATTGCCAAGGCAGATTCCAACAATCGTAGGAAACTATTTAATGCGTTTCCGGTAGAAGTTGAGGTGGTTCACCAACACTTAACTGGAAATCTTTATACAACTCAAGAAACTATAAACACGGAGACGTACTGATGTCAGATACAAAAACTAAATTCGGATTAGCACTGGTGAGTGTGTTATTAGCAACAAGTGGCTTTGCAGGAGACAAGGAAACTACCAATCTGTCATTTACCGATTTGGTATCAAGCAAATATCAGTTACTTGATACCAATGGGACAAAAGTGTCACGGGAAGTGTTAAAGGGTAAATTCGTGGGTGTTTATTTTTCTGCACAATGGTGCGGACCCTGTCGGAATTTTACTCCGGTATTACAGAAGTTCAGGGATGCAAATGCTGAAAATTTTGAAGTAGTGTTTCTAAGTCTAGACTATGATCGTAGGAACACATCTCCTGCAAGATGTCTAGAAAAGAAACGTGAATATATGAAGTCTGCAAAGATGGATTGGTACACAATCAATTGTGGGTATATGCCTGCACGGAGGTCATTGACAAAGACTGGCCGTCGTGGAATTCCAACTCTTGTTGTTTTTTCTCCGGATGGTAAATGTATAACGACTACTGCAAAGGTAGAGTTGAAAAATCCGGAGTCTGCAATGGATGTTTGGAAAAAGGCATCGTCAATTAAATAATCAATTAAATTATATTTAGAAATGGATAAATTACCAAAAAAGACAAGATTTCTACTGGAAGTGTTGTTGAATAAACAACTCGGGGAACTTAAACAACGTCAATTTATTACAAAGGTTAGGACAAACTCAAACGAGTTCGTCACATGCCTATATAAAACACAGAAGTGTGATAGATATGCAAGTTTTTTTCTCAGTGAACTGCACCAATCCCGTGAAATGTATGTGGAGACTAATTTTTCTTTCCACGGAGAAGAAGATGGAAATGGAATTGTACTTTACAATGAGTATGTGGATAAATTCGCAGGAACATTAAAAGATATACCACAATATGTTACAATTTCAAATGAAACGGGAGTGCTTCTTTACAAGGGAAGTGTCGCAAGTTTGTCGGGAGATTGGAAAAATTTTATTTATAGTCTCAGGTCATCTCTGGTTGCAGAACGAGCAATCCGTGATACGGTAGATAATGACTATACACTCTGATATAAAATAAACAAAAAGGAAGTATGATGTGTGTTAGAGACACAAAACCAAAACAACTCATTTCCATTACTAATTGGTTGGGAGTTAGAGAATATTATTTGATTACGATTGAACAGGATGTTAAGGATCTTGTTCGTGCGTATAAAGAGTTGGAAGGTGGGATAGTTTATCTTGACCCACGACAACCATGCGAATTGGTCACAAATAAAATAATGCAGGGGGTAGTGTAAATTGCTATCGGTTAGAATAGACCGACACGGACCCCAATTCAGTAAGAATGTATTGGATGATTGTCAACATGCGGATTTTTACTTTTCCGATGGCTATGTTGCATCGTGTTATCACAACGAAGACCACATGATAAGTGAGTGCTATTATTCTAAGGTAGACCCTAAGTTGTTTGACAAAGACTCGGCAACGGAATTGTGGGAAACTTTGTCGGAAACAAAACTTAACGTCAAAGATTGGGAAGATAAACAATACATTGACGAAGAAATTGTAAACCACATATTAACTTGGGTGAGTCCGAATGAGCTCATTGAAGTTGAAGAAGAATACCATGAATAAAATGAAATACCTATTAACACTATTACTAACATTGGGGGGTTGTACGACTGCAACCAAAAACATCAAGCACACGGAAACCATTGAAGTTACCAAGACAACTCCAATCTACTATCAAGCATTTGACGAAAACTGGGCAGACGATCCTACAATCAACCCCGTCTTTGAAACCTCCGCGGAGGCAGAGGAATACGCAAAGAGGAACAATATGGGAAACTTTGCCGGAGGTCATTCATACGAAGTAAGGGTGGTTAATTATCGGTATGTAGTGCGGGTGGGTTTTTCGGATTACACTTACGCGAATGGTAGTTGGAATCATATTCTTTACACCTCAGACGATTTCAATGATGCGTATGAGTATGTCGTTGAATATAGTTCAGCGCATAGTGACTTGGTTATTTATGACCTCAAGACTGGCCATGCACACGAAGAAACTCCGTAATACAATGGGTAATAGAGCAAGCATATCAGTTCAATTTAAGGGTACGGATAAAACTTCCGAATCTCCCGAGAACTTGACGTCGAAATTCCAACGAGTCATCTACGACAAGAGTGGCGCAACTCCCTACATTGATTGGTATTACAATTTTCGGTTTCACAAACATGGAGACATGATTGAGTATTACTGCAAGAACTTTAAACCAGCAGACTGGTTGAAAGAGGGGGAGTTTGAATTTGAGTTTTCGGTTTGGGATGACAACGAGGAAACTGCAAAGGAGATTTATCCGGAAACCGAGTGGTGTCACAAAACCAATTCGGTGGTGGCTCACGAAACAAGTGTCTGCACTCTTGCCAAGAAATTTGCAGAAAAACACAACCTTGAATTTATTGGTATTTGATATGGCATTTAACTTGGATGAAGTAAACAAATGAAAATCTCACATTGGATTTTAGTTTCTCTATGCTTTGCCGGCCTGGCATTAGGTGCATCTGTTTTTCTTTTTACGATGCTACCGATCAATGGAGCAGTGATTTCATTGTGTGCCACTTCACTTCTGATGAGAAAGTTACGTTTCAAGATCAAGGATTATCTGATAGTAAATCTCGGGTTTGTAACAATGTTCACAATTGTGGGTTACATGGTAGCAATAAATGACTTGAGGTATTCACCCTGGTTCAACTGGATGTTTTTTGAGGTTTACTGAAGAGAAAAAGGAAACTGCAAAGGAGATTTATCCGGAAACCGAGTGGTGTCACAAAACCAATTCGGTGGTGACACATGAAACAAGTGTTTGCACTCTTGCCAAGAAATTTGCGGAAGAACACAATTTAGAATTTATTAACATTTAAAAATTAACAGAAAGAAAATATTATGGGATTAGATCAATACGCATATAGACGAGAAGCAGACGAAGATGAAGATGGCAACATTACAATTGCCGAATGGAGAAAGCACAACCGACTTCATGGTTGGATGGAAGCATTATATCGTGACAAGGACGGAGAACAAACTGGCAATTCGTTCAATTGTGTTGAACTTGAACTTACCGAGCCTGACATTGAACAACTTGAGGCACACGTAACCGACAAGGTTTTACCCGAAACGGAAGGATTCTTTTTCGGTGGAGATTCTTACGAAGAATACGAGGAGTACCACAAGCAAGCAGATTTGGATTTTATCAAGGAAGCATACGAAGCACTTTCCGAGGGCAAGAAGGTTTACTACAATTCTTGGTGGTGAGTTTCACGAATATAATCATATACGAACATTCACACGATGACCCAAGTGATCATCGCATGTGCCACCCACGAAAAATTGAGTATGGGGTATCCAGGGCAGAATCTTTGTTGGTGGTTCTTGAATTTGCAAATGAATACAAATCACTGGACATAACTTCAACGAAAGTTATGAGTGACGAAAATGATGTCCCATTCGGAGAAAATGTAGGTGTGTACATGGGACAATTAGTTGACATCAAATACAAAGATGAAACCTATCAGTTAATGGTAGGTAGTGACAATCCAAAGGACTCCACCATTTTTCATGCCCCACCCGCAATCTACAATACAACCTTGCATAGTTCTCACCAATGCTTTATCTCATTGGTTGAACCCGTGGATGCGTTTCGGTTCAAGGATAATCGTTACGTGACTTTGTAGGAGTATTAAGGGTAAAAACTGACTACTTATATATGTGGGTCAGTTTCTTTTTAAACATATCGGATTCTTCCTGGGATTTTTTCTCCTTACGACATCTTGTTTATTTTCCACCGACTTCGCAAGTATCCCTGCCCCCAAATATCACTTCCCCGCAAAGACCGAGAAGGACATATACAAGGATCTTCAGAAGAAACTTGATACGGAGTTTGACACGTGGACGGTGACCTTTGACACTCATTACGTGGGAATCAAGTTTGAGTATTTTGAAAAGTTCAACAAATGGTATGCTCCGTTCCTAACCAAAATCAACAACGAGGAACGCAAAGGGAAC
>Ga0209657_1001626_pt1 | contig 13404 bp, 13 predicted proteins | sample SaaInlV_100m_DNA_FD_184650 | JGI IMG/M metagenome (GOLD analysis project Ga0209657, IMG submission 184650) | Marine microbial communities from expanding oxygen minimum zones in the Saanich Inlet - SI037_S3LV_100m_DNA (SPAdes) (version 2) | ecosystem: Environmental > Aquatic > Marine > Intertidal... | reverse complement strand
CTCCTATTCCAAGCGCTAAGTCTAAGCTTAAAGAGCCTGTCGATATTGACTCAACATCCATTGCTTTTCTTTGGCCAAGTTTCATTACTGAACCTTTTCCAAAATTATCAGTAATTTGTGCTATCGCCGCATCTAATGCTTTATTTTTTTCGTTGCCTTCTGCTTGTTGCGCTTTAGTAGTTTTAACTACTTTTAAGTTATTTTTAGTCATTTTTAGCCTCTTTTTTTAATTTTTTTAACACTCGAATCATGATTTAAATGTACACATTTTGTTCTCATTATCAATATATTAATTTTTTAGACTAAAAAAGCAAATAATTACTGAAGTTTTAGATATTGACTATTTAAAAGCCCAACTGCTTTTAGCAGGTTATACTGGGCCATAAGATAATTTTTCTCAGAACTTGCTAAAGAAAGCTGAGCAGAAAGCAATAAAGCATTTGATTGAATAACATCAAGAGTTGTTCTTGAGCCTCTTTCGTACTCCGCAGCAATTCCATCGTTTGCTATTTGAGCTGCTCTTACTTGAGCTTTTACTGAATTTAAAAAACCTTTAGAGGACTCTAGACTTGACCATGAACTTGCAACATGAGTTTCATTGGTTCTAACAGCATCATCTAATAATAATCTTTTTCTAGTAGTTAAATTAGATTTTTTATTAATAGTAGATTTTGTTTTTCCACCTGTATAAAAAGGCCAACTTACAGTAGCTTTTAATACATCTTTTTCTTTTTGGTCAATTGTTGAACTAACATCATCAGTATAGGATCTTTCTAAAGATAAAGATGCTGTTGGTTTTAAATCTGATTCAGAAATTGCTAAATCTTTTTCTGATTGTTCTAAATCAAATTTTGCTATTTTGATATCTGGGTTATTTTGTTTAGATAAATTAATTGCTTCACTTAAAGTATTTGGAATACTTACAATTGATTTTGAGTTTTTCTTTAGTTGATTAGGATCACCCATCTTTCCAATTATATTTTCATAAGTTAATTTAGCAATTAGCAAATCACTTTTTGCTTGGGTGAATTGAGCTTGAGCACCAGCAAATGAAGATTCTGACTGTGCTAAATCGGTAATTGTAATTTGTCCACGGTCTAATCTAATTTTATCATTTTCAACTTGTCTTTTTAAAAGATTTAAATTTTTTCTATTAATATTTTGTTTTTCTCTCGCTAAGATTAAATTTGAATAAGCATCAATTGCACTATGAAGAACATCTTGTTCTTTTTTAATCAATTTTGCTTTAGCTAAATCTAATGCTGTTATATTCTTTTCAAGTTTTAAGCCTCTTCCATAATCTAAGATTGTTTGTTCTAATTTTATTGATGTGGTAAACGGATCTATATCACTTATTGTGGCATCCCCTCCGCTTTGGTTGGTAAGTTTATTTGTATTCTCTAAACTTTTAGAACCACTTAAAGTAAGTGTAGGTTTGTAATCAGCTTTTGAAATGTTAATATCTTCTTCTGATGCTTTTATATTTTCTCTTTCAGCATTCAGTTGAATATTATTTTGATAAGTTTGATTTAAAGCATCATATAAAGTAACTGCAAAAACGTTACTAAAGCTAAAGACTGTTAAACTAACTAGTATTAATATTTTTTTCATTTTGCTTTATATACCGCAGATTTAATTTGATGGTTACTATTTAAATTCAAAATAATAGACGCATATTTAGGCATTTTTTTGAACATATTTTCAGTAATTCTTTGGTAAGTTTGCATAAAGTTTATTACATCCCCTTTACTCATTATCTTATGACTAGAAGATTTTTTGGTTTTAAGCCAAAGTTTATGCTCTTGCTTTAATCTCCATTTTTGTAGCAAACTAAAATTTTTTGCTTTTAAATAAATCATACAATTTAGTTGAGAATATAATTTCTTATATTTTGTCTTTAACTCTTGGTTAACATATTTTCTCCAAATAAGTTTTTGATCATTAACTTTTTCAAGTGAATTAATTGATTTTTTAAGAGTTTTGTTCATTTCTGCTTTAGCCCCTACGCACCAACCTTCAAATATTATAACATCAGGTTTTTCTTTTATTTTATACCAATTCTTTTTAGGAGATCTGTCATCCACTGCTTTATTAAAATTTGGTAATTCTATTTTCTTAAAATTCTTACTTTTTGCTTTTTTAAAAAAGTTTAACATCATTTGTGCATTATGGGTTCCGGGTACTCCTCTTGTCATTAGCATCGGATGAACTTTTTTTGATAAATTTAATCTTTCTTTTCGAGTTTTATAAAAATCATCAATGGAAATTTTAAATACTTTAAGTTTAAAATATTTTTCGAGTATAATTTTTACAATTGAACTTGTAGTTGTTTTACCAGTTCCCTGCCCACCTGCCAAACCAACAAAGTAAGGTTTTTTATTATTTGCTTTTTTTGCAATCCAAAAACACATTGGAATTAAAAAAGTCTTAAGCATTACATCTTTGTTACCAAACTTTTCTGTTGGGGTTTCCTGTGATTTAATAAATTTAAAACAATCTTTTTTAACTTTATTAAAACATTCAGAAGTTAATTTCATTGAACTTTTATTTTTTTTGATCCATTGGATGATTTAGACCATCAAAGAAAGCTACATCTTTTAAATCTTCTACTTTAACTTCATCCACACAGCCTAAATTAAAACCTGTCATTGTAGGTGCACTTCTTGGATTGTGATGAGTATAAATTCCACACTCTTTACAAAAGTAGTGGTTAGCAACTTTTGTATGATATTGATAAAGACTTAACTTATCTTCTCCTTTAGTAACTTTAAAATCTTCATTCTTAACCATTCCCATAGTTGCATTTTTTCTTTTACAGATAGAGCAATTACATTTAACAATTTTTGCTAATTCATTAATTGGAACATTAATTTCAGCTTCGACAGCTCCACAGTGACAATTTAATTTCATATAATTCCTCTATCCTAATTTAATTAATACTCTTTATAAATTTGCTCCCTACTATCTTTATTCATCCCTTTAGTTTTTTCTATAAATTCATTTCTCAATTCTCTTGTTTTAAATATATAAAAACAAACTGTATCTTTGCTATGATAAATAGCTTTTAACTCATCCTCTATATCGTTTAACTCTTCTGGTATTTCGGCTTTAATACAAATCATTAATCTATTTTCTTAAATTTAAACTACTAGTGGTTGGAGTTATCCACAATAGTACAAAATGTGGTTTTGGATGTTCACGTTTTGATTCACTTTTGATTCAGTTACAGACTCAAAATACAACCTCTTGCGTGTATTGTATAACTAGTCTATAAAATAGAACAAAACAAGAACATGAAACTAACAATCCCTTATTATCTACATAAAGCTGGTGCTGGTTTTCCATCTCCTGCTACTGATTATATCGAAGAAGATATCGATCTTAACATGCATTTAATAAAAAATGTTCCAGCCACTTTCATTATCAGAGTGCAAGGTAAATCAATGGTCGATGTTGGAATTAATGATGGAGATTTATTGGTTGTCGATAAAAGTTTGAAACCAAAAAACTTTTCAACAGTGATTGCTAATGTTTATGATGAACTTGTGGTTAAAAGCTTAGTTCAAGAAAGAGATAAAAAATTTTTAACCTCAGGATCTAAAGAGTTTACTGATAGAATTTTAATTAACGAAGAACAAGATATTTTTATCTGGGGAGTTGTAACTTATGTCATCCATTCTACGTACTAAAAAAATAGCATTAGTTGATTGTAATTCTTTTTACGTTTCTTGTGAAAGGTTATTCAATCCTAAAATAAGAAGAAAACCTGTTGTGGTTTTATCTAATAACGATGGCTGCATCATTTCAAGATCTAATGAAGCAAAAGCTTTAGGAATTAAAATGGGTGAACCTTATTTTAAAGCAAAAGATATTATTATTAAAAATAAAGTAGAAGTTTTTTCATCTAATTATTCTTTGTATGGTGATTTATCTAGAAGAGTAATGAGAACTCTTAAAAGATTTAATGCAGAGATAGAAGTTTACTCTATTGATGAAGCTTTTTTGGATTTATCTAATTTTCCAGATCAAGATATAGAAAAAGTTGGAAAAGAAATTAGAGATACAGTTTTACAATGGACTGGTATTCCAACTAGTATAGGAATTGCTAAAACTAAAACTCTAAGTAAAATTGCAAATCATATTGCAAAGAAAAAACAATCAGGTGTAACTAATTTAATTGGAATTGATAATTTAGATCCTGTGCTTGAGAAAGTTGAAATTAATGATGTGTGGGGTGTTGGTAGGCAGCTAACTAAGTTCTACCAAAAACATGGAATTTATAATGCTAAGCAACTTAAAAATAAATCTAACAGTTGGATTAAGAAGTCTTCCAATGTTTTAAGCTCAAGAACTGCAATGGAACTTAAAGGTATTCCTTGTATTAATTTAGAAACCACTACCTCAAAAAGAAAGAGTTGTGTTGTTTCAAGATCATTTGGAAAGAGAGTGGAAAGATTTCAAGAATTAAAAGAAGCTGTTGCAAATTATTGTTTAAATGCATCTGAAAAAATTAGATCAGAGTCGTTAGTTGCAAAAGCAATTACTGTATTTGTTAGAACTAGTCCATTTCAAAGAAACTATGGTTACTATTCAAATGCAAAGACTATTGATTTTCCAATTGCAACAAATAACAGTATTGAAATAGTTAAAACTGCAGTAAAAATTTTGAAAACAATTTTCAAAAATGGTTATCAGTATCAAAAAGCAGGTGTCATGCTTACAGGACTTTCAAATGCCAATGACAAAACTAACCTGTTTTCATCTGAAAAAGATGAAAAAATAAACAGTTTAATGAGATCTATTGATAATACTAATCATAGATATGGAAGATCTACTTTAAGTGTTGCAAGTGCTGGTGTTCAAAAGAGATGGAACATGAAAAGAGAGTATTCTTCTAAAATCGATACAGCTGATTTTTATAGTCTTCCAACGATTAGAGCTAATTAAGTTTAAAAGCTTTAGTAGAACCGTCTTTATATTGAAATTCTACTTCTGTTTTTGAGACACGTTTTAAAGATGAAAAACCATCATAATTGGAAATAAATTCATTTAATTTTTTTCTTCCTTTTTTGCTCATCTTCTTACCTGGTGCATTTACACCAACATCAACAATAACCTCTGCTCCTTTTAAAAAAGCATTTATATATGCTTTAACTGGTGGTCCACAGGTCATGGCCTCTGTAACCCAAATAGGTTTATTAATATTTGTAGTCTTTAGAAGAGAGTCAAATTCATCAACCCAAAACTCTTTATCACATTTTCCATCAGGAGTGCTTATGTGATGAATATTAGCAATATCAAAGTTATCTTTTATTTTTGGTAGAGCATATTTCCAAAATTTTTTATTTTCTGGAAACATTCCAGCAGCACCTGCCATAACTATTATGGAATCTTTTTGTTTCTCTTTAATAACTTTTGAAGAGAAATTAAAAATTTCTATAAAATCATCCTTACTTCCTTTAAAGAACATTTTAAACTCTGGTTCATTCATTATCTCCCAATATATAATTGGTTTAGTTAATCCTTGCATATCATTATTACCATCTCCATCATAACGATCTACTAGTGCTAAAAGAAAATTTTTATAATCATCCATTGAACAAGGTTTGCTCAAATACTTTGAAAAATGTTTACCAAAAGGACTTCTTGCTTTTTTTCTTTTACAAGATTTTTGTTCCCAATTAGAGTATGGCCAAATAGTTGCTATGATTGTTTGATTATGTTCTTGAGCATAAACAACTTGTGCATCAGCTTCATCCCAGGAATAACTTCCTTGTTTTCTTTCAATTTTATTCCATACAAAAGGACCTGGATGAGGTCTTACCCATTGACCATCTTTTCCTCTCATTCTTTCATCACGCATTTCTGTTAGTTCACCAAATCTTGACTCAGAATAAGAAAATTTTAATGAAAAAATTAAAAAAATTAAGATATTAAAAAAAATAATCTTATTTTTCATTTTGTATTATAATATTAATTTTTTAATTTGGTGGGTCACCACCTGGTCCATCTGGTCCGCCTGGTCCGCCTGGTCCTCCTGGTCCTCCTGGTCCATCTGGTCCTCCTGGTCCTCCTGGTCCTCCTGGTCCTCCTGGTCCTCCTGGTCCACCCATGGCACCACCGACTGCACCACCAATATCTCCCATGGCTCCACCCATGGCACCACCCATGTCACCCATAGCTCCACCTGCATCACCCATAGCTCCGCCTGCATTACCCATAGCACCACCTTCCATGCCGCCCATGGCTCCACCCATGTTTCCTCCTGCTTGACCTGCCATAGCTCCTGCCATTGCGCCGCCCATTGCGCCGCCCATTCCTTCTTTCATAGCGCCGCCCATTGCTTCGCCCATAGCACCATCACCCATGCCACCAACACCCATAGCTGCGCCCATAGCACCTGCGCCCATTGCTGATGCTGCTGCACCTTGTGCAGACATTGCTGCGCCCATTGCAGCTCCTGCTAAACCAGCTCCTGCTTCATTTCCTGCCATTGCAGCATCTGCTACTGAACCCATTGCTTTTCCAGGATCAATACCTGTTCCCATTGCTGCTGACATTTGTCCTAAATTCATTCCACCGTCCATCATTCCACCCGACATACCTGCTGCAGACATTGCTTCTGCATCCATTCCTTCAGCTGGATTTCCCATCATATCTCCCATGGTAGCTCCTGTTGTCATTCCCATACTTGCAGCCATCTCAGGATTCATTTGAGCATTCATATCCATTGCACCCATTCCAATCATTCCACCACTCATTGCTGCTAATCCCATGTCTCCACCTTCCATTCCCATGGCACCGCTTAATTCCTTCATTCCTTGAGCACCCATTGCTGCCATAGTTCCTTGATTAACCAAACCAACTTCCATCATGTCGCCCATTACTCCTGCTGACATATTTCCACCCTTTGCCATGTTGGCTATACCTTGAACTGCTTTACTTCCTAATCCTGCAACATTAGATGACATCACTGAAGTTAAATCCATCCCTGCCATTCCAGCTGCACCCATACTTGCAACCATTCCAGGTGTTAAACCAGTTTGTGCTGCCATATCTGCCATTCCTAATTTATCCATGGTTCCAACATCCATTCCAGTCATATTTGCCATGGCTTCTCCCATTTTAGCTTCTCCCATGCCTTGCATGACATCTCCCATCATTTTCCCTGATGGCGCATCACCTGCAATCATAGCTCCCATGGCTGTAGCTGTCATTCCTTTAGGAGGCGCCATTGCGCCAGGCAATCCTCCTGCTAAAGATGGTTTTGCCATAACCATTGCTCCCATCATCATACCTGACTCGCTAATGTTTTCAGGCATGTCTAAAGCTTGTGGTCCTGCTTCTGCCATATTATTTGCAAATGAGCCTTTCATTTCTGTTCCTTTTTGAAGTGCAGTTTTTTCTGTAGGAGCTTTTCCTGATATGGCTTGACTTATCATTCCTACTGTTCCTGACATTGCACCAACAATACCTACGTCTGGATTTGCAAATGCAGTAGATAATGATTTAGCCATACCTTCCATTCCCATATCAGACATTGCTTTTCCAATTTCTTCCATTCCCTCAATACCTGTCATACCTTTGGCCATATCAGACATACCTTGCATTCCTATATTGCCTTCCATGCTTTTCATCATATCTTCGCCCATACCTTTTGCGCTCATAGTTGCAACTATAGCGCCTGTCATAGTCTTACCCATTTGTCCCATAGCTTCTGGATTAGCAGCCAAAGTTTCTAGCGCTGATGTTGCTGCACCAACTGGTAAAGCTTCTAGTGCTCCAGCCATCATTACAGGTTTCATTCCCATTTCTGCAACATTCATAGATGCAAAACTTCCTGCATTAAAATTTGCCATATCAAAATTTGCTGACCCAGTAACAGCTTCCATGTCTACCATTCCTGCGTTAGCAAGTCCTTCCATCGCAGCTCCCATTCCAATGCCTTGGGCATCAAGAGATCCCATCATACCTTTTGCGTCAAACCCTGCAGCACCTAACGCATTCATTTGCCCTGCCATTTTTTGCATAGCTACAACTTTTCCAGCTCCCATTTGTCCTGCTATACTTGATAATGCTGCCATTTCTTGTGGAGAAAAATCTTTTCCAAAATCTATTCCTGTCATATCTAATGCTGTTGGATCAGGAATGGCTCCTAAAGCCATATCAGTTACACCTTCAACTAATGACATTGCTTGAACTGCAGAAGTAATATCTCCTTTTGCTAAACTCTCTGTTGCAAATGACATTGCACTTTCAGCTTGTGCTATTGAAACATCTAAGGCTTTACCAATATCACTTTTAGCTTCACCCAAGGCTTCTGTAGCGCCTGCTATATTTTCTGCTACTTTTCCTGCATCAGAAGTTAATTGATCAGCTGCTGCTTGAGCTGAGCTACCTGCTGCTTCAGATATTCCTGACATAGAAGTAATGTCATTTGCTTTAGCTACCATATTCAAAAATAGTAAGAATATAATTAAATTTTTTACAATAATTTTTTTTATCATTATTTAACTTCCTCAATTTTTTCTTGTGCTTTAATAGTTGCTGCTCTTTGAGCATTAACCTTTGCTGTTGCAATTTGTTTTTTTAAACTTGCTAGGACTGCTGCACGCTCAGCTATTTCAGGTGTTAATTCTTTTGCTTTTTTTTTCTTTTTCTTTTTATTTTTCTTATATGCCACAAAAAGCATTTTACCAGTTGCCCAAAATTTCAAAATGGCTTCAGATGATTTGGCTTTAGGTGAAATATTTAAACTCATTCTCATAGCTTCTCTTCCTTTTTTTAAACCTTCTAAAGTCTCAACTTTTGCATTTTTGTCATTAAGCATTTCATTAAATAAAGCCTCGAAGTAAGCCATGTCTCTTATCATGTGATGTTGATATTTATTTAATTCTCCTTTTCCTTTAACAAATCTTGCATAGACTTTTTTTCCTGCGGCACCTTGTTTTTGCTTGCTTGTTTTATGATTTTTGTGAAACATTTTTTCAGGGTAATCTATTTTTTCATAGATAAATGCTTCTGGTCTCTCACTTTCAGGCCAATCGCTTAAATTTTCATATTTTATACAATAAGTGCAATCTTTCTCTTCTTTATCTTTTTTTTTTGCAGCTTCTAAATTTGATGAAGAAAAAATTATAAAAGTTAAAAAAATTAAAATTTTTATTACTAACGATGCAGTTTTAAATTTAACTAGGCCTGGGTAAGTAACCATTCATATGAAAACTTACTACTTATAATTTTTAATAGACATAGTTAATTATTGTTTAAATACCTAATTAATGAAATTAATATTCAATTTAAACGTGTAGAGTTAATTAATAAGGCCCTTTCCAATTAGGAACAATATTGAATTCCTTTAACCTTTAATTGCTGAATGAACAATTTTTTTCCAATTGTAGTTTCTATAAAGTGAATTAACGACAATTATTCTTTTGTTATCCAAATCAATTAATATTTGCTGACCTGCGAAACCACTCATTCCTATAATTTTTCTTGTCTTATCGATTCCAAAAATATCAAAATGAAATTGACCACCATACGATTTTGTATAAAGACCAACATCGTCTGCTTCTTTTGTTTTATCTTTCTTTTGAACTCTATTTTCATAAATAGTTTTTAAATATTTGCCAGCACAAGTATCGTTGTGCCAATCCTCCATCATTGTTTTTGCAATTCTTAAATAATCATATCTATTTGCATAAAAAGAATATCTTCCAGAAACAAAATCCTCATATTTTAGATATTTTCTAGATTTTTGAAATTGAACACTGTTTTTAACTCCAACATGTTCATTAAATACTTTGTGTAATAATTTATCCCAATTATCACCAGCCTTATGTTTTACATAATTCATAATTACATTGGTGGTTAAGGCACTATAGTTATAAATTAATTTACTTTTTTCAGTACCTCTTAGATATTTATTCATTACTTTTACCAAACCAATAACATTTACATTTTCTTCTTTCTTTGATCCTTTAATCCTATTGTCTGAACCTACATTTCTTCTTTCACCAACCCATTTTTGGTCTCCACCTTTCATATTTAAAAGATCAAGCAATATTGAGTCTTCGTAAAGAGTATCTTTAATTAATGGCCAATCATTTAATTTTACATTTAGGCTATCAATGTAACCTTCACAAATTGCGTGCCCCGTTACATAAGACACTAAACTTTTACCCATTGAATGTGATGGTAATAAACCATCGAGTATTGTATGTCCGCTGCTAACTTTTTTAGGAATATCAGACACATCAATAACAATTTTATCGTTCTCAAATAACAAATAGCTAATTATCCCAGTATTTTTGTTATTTTTAAATTCTTTTAGAACGTCTTTATCTTCTCTTAAATTTGATTGAAATTTGTAATGATTTTCTGAACCTTTAATTACCCACCCACTATATTCCAAGAGAGGATAATCCCAAGTATTCTTATTTTTCTTTGCATAAGCAGAAGTTGAAATTATTAGAATAATGATAATTAGAAAAAAATTTTTCATTATTTTATTTTATCAATATTGTGAATATTTTTCAAACAATCATCAAACTCGTCCATATTTTCTCTTAAAGCTAGAGTAGAAATTGAATAAATCATTATCAATAATAAAACTAAGGGTAATGATGTGATTATTGATGCGTTACTTTTTATCAATAGAATATAGAAAACTATAAATAAAGCTGAACGAATTAAAACTATTTTTCTAAAAACGCTAATGATTGACAAAGAGTGCTTTAATAAATTAAAAAAACTCATCTTAGATGGTCCAAAATATCTAGTACCTCTTATTGAAGGTATTGAAAGCAAATCTTTTTCTACTTTTTTCAATGAACCTGAAAAACTATTCCAAGTTGCTTTTTCATTAAGTAATTTTTCAACTGTTGCTTTTGACAAACAAGTATAATTACCAAATTTAATAGATTGATTGGTAAAAGCTAAAGTTAAAATTTTGTGAGCCTGATAACAAGCTTTAAATATTAAGCTCTCAGATCTTTTTACTCTTTCGCCAATTATACTTTTGTTTTCTGTTTGCTCTGCGAGTTGTATAAAATTTTTTATTTCTTCAGGTCTATCTTCACCATCTCCATCCATAGGTATTACATAATCAAATTCTTTTTTTTCAAAAATATATTTAAGTCCAGAAGCAATACATCTTGCATGGCCTCTATTTTCTTTCATATTGATAATTTCAATTGAATTAATATTTTCAGTGTTTTGATACTCATCGATTAGCTGTTGAGAAGATGCATCGTTAATTATAATAACTGATATCTCAGAATTAAGACTTTTAACTTCAGAGTTAATATCTTCAATTAACTTAGTTAAACTCTCTCTGTCATTATAAATTGGGATTAGAATTATGTATTTTTTCATATTTATTTTGAGCCAACACAGACATTATCAAGACACATATAGTCTTTCAATTGATCGAGTTTTTCTCTCATAATAATCCCTTCCCAAATAGGTCTTGATTTCAAATGATAAGATAAATTTCCAGCGTTCCATTCGTTCCCATAGACAACATTAATTTCAGTATCAAATTGTTGATCCCATGCATATTGTGTTTTTAAGGCAATTCCTTTTCCTCGATAATCAGTTCTTTTATCCTCTTTAGATATCGAAACGTATGCATAAAGAATAGGAGATAAAAAGAATAAAAAGATAAATCCAACCACGAATGGTTTTAATTTTTTGATATTAATTTGAGCTTGAAATAGATAAACAAATAAAGTTCCAAAAAATAAATAAAAAGGTGTCATCCACATAGTTCTAATTTTTGAACCAGTAATTACTGAAGTTAAAAACATTAAAACAATCGGTAAGATATTTGTGGCTAAAAGGAATAAAAGTTTTTTATCTTTTAAATTAATCTTTAGTTTAATCTTTTTAGCTAACAAAAAGATTAATAAAAAGAATGGAATTAAAATTCCAATTTGTTTTAATAAGAAAATTGACGGAAATTTAATATGATCAATTAAACTAGATTGTTCCAAACCAGTTCTTGCAAGTCCATACGTTATTGTGATGAAGTCATTATTATTAAGCCAAATTAAATGAGGCACTAAAATGATTAAAAATACCTCAAGTGTTATAAAATATTTAAAATCGAACTTTCTATCTTTCTTTATAAAAATTAAATACATGAACAAAAAATCTATTGAGGCTAGAAGATAAACAAACAGATATTTAGATAAAAAACCAAGGGCTGCAAATAATCCAACTAAAAAACAATCAGAGAATTTTACTCCTTTACTATTATAAATTTTCCATGAAAAATAAACTGTACATGACCAAAATGGTAGCTGGCAAACATTTACGTTAAATTCTGGAGTTGTAAAATTATAGAAATAGATAGCTTCAATAAGTAAAACTGAAATTAAACCCAATAAATTATTATTAAAAATTTCTTTAGAAAATTTAAAGACGTAATAAAAAGAAATAAGTACAAAAATTTGACTAAGCAAATAATAAGCCCAATCTTGAGGGCCAAAAATTTGATAAAAAACTTCTGGAAAAAAAGCACTCAATGGTGGATGTTTATTAAATCCCCAATCTAAGTTGCTTCCCCATGCTAAAGCTTCAATAGTATCCAGTGGTAAATTATGATTAGTTATAGATGGAACTAAAATCCAAAATATTAGATGTGATATAACAAAAATGTAAAAAATATTATTTATATTTCTATTGTTATTGTTCATTTATAAATATTTATAACAATTCAGCTTGCTTGACACCCCTAATTTGCTGAATATACTCCGAAAATTCAAATTTAAACTATGCCGAAAACTACTAAAACAAAAAAAAAAGTTTCTAAGCCTAAATCAAAAGTTGCTAAACCAAAAACAAAGGTTGCAACCAAACCAAAAGTCACTGCCAAACCAAAAGTCACTGCCAAACCAAAAGTCACTGCCAAACCAAAAGTCACTGCCAAGGCTCCAATAAAAATTTCAAAAACTTACGTACCAAAAGACACGGAAAAATATATGTGTGAAAAACATAAGGTGTTTTTCAGAATGAGACTAACAGAATGGAAAAAAGATTTGGTAAAAGCTAACAATGAGGCACTTTACTTTGGAAGTATGGACGATAATAGCATTTCTGCTGATGTTGTAGATCAAGCAAGCTCATACACTGATAAAAATGTAGAAATGAAAGCAATCAACAGACAAATTAAATTAATATCTGAAATTGATAAAGCTCTAGCAAGAATTAGAGAAGATATTTATGGTTACTGCTTAGATACTGCAGAGCCCATTGGATTAAAAAGATTAATTGCAAGACCAGTTGCAAAATACACTATTGCTGCACAAGAAAAGCATGAAAAAAATGAAAAAGTTCATGCAGATGATTAATTAAAATATCTAATTAATTGTGCTACCAACACTAATTTCTCCATCATCT
>Ga0209657_1001606_pt1 | contig 13517 bp, 11 predicted proteins | sample SaaInlV_100m_DNA_FD_184650 | JGI IMG/M metagenome (GOLD analysis project Ga0209657, IMG submission 184650) | Marine microbial communities from expanding oxygen minimum zones in the Saanich Inlet - SI037_S3LV_100m_DNA (SPAdes) (version 2) | ecosystem: Environmental > Aquatic > Marine > Intertidal... | reverse complement strand
TCAGCAGCGTTATTTTTGTGTGTAGGTGTGGTATATGATCGAATGCATTCAAGACTTATTAGTTCTTATGGCGGAATAGTAACCATAATACCAAAATACTCTATTTTGTTTATGTTATTTACCTTAGCAGCACTTGGTTTACCTGGTACCAGTGGTTTTATAGGTGAATTTTTAATTTTAATGGGTGTTTTTAAGGATAATTTTTTAGTAGCTGTTATTGCAAGTCTAGGTGTAATTCTTGGAGCTGCATACATGCTTTGGTTATATAAACGGGTTGTTTTTGGAAAATTGGTTAATAAAGATTTAACAAAAATGGTTGATTTAAATAAATCGGAATATTTTATATTGAGCTGTTTAGCAATACCAACATTGTTTTTTGGATTTTATCCAGATCCATTAATTAATACAATTGAAGTTTCGGTAAGTGATTTAATTAATATGTACAATAATAATCTTATAAATAAATAATATGAATAATTTGAATTTAGTTCTACCTGAAATTTTTATTTCTTTATCAATTATGTTTTTATTAGTTTTGGGTGTTTTTAAAAAAGATAGCTCTAGATTGATATTTAATATCTCTTTATTAGTTTTTTTTATTACTGCAATAATTACATTGAACGAAACTTATAGTGTTACCCGAATAACTTTATTTAATGAAAGTGTTGTAATTGATCACATGTCTTCATTAATGAAAATTATTACACTTATAGGAGCTTTTTTAGTTTTGGCAATTTCGTCAAGTTATCTAAAAACATTTAAGATTTTTAAAATTGAATACCCAATTTTAATCTTATGTTCTGTTTTAGGTATGATGGTAATGATTAGTTCGAATGATTTAATGGTATTTTATATGGGTTTAGAACTTCAATCATTAGCTTTATATGTTTTAGCAACTTTTAATAGAGATCAGTTAAAATCATCAGAAGCTGGTTTAAAATATTTTGTTCTAAGTGCCTTGTCTTCAGGATTACTTTTGTATGGTTGTTCGTTGATATATGGATTTTCTGGTTCTACAAATTTTGATATAATAGCAAGCCAACTTAATTCAAACAAATATGTTTTAACTTTTGGGATTGTATTTATTTTAGTAGGACTGGCATTTAAAATTTCTGCTGTGCCATTCCATATGTGGGCACCTGATGTTTACGAAGGTTCACCAACATCTGTTACTTTATTTTTTACAATGGTTCCTAAAATTGCAGCATTAACTGTATTCATAAGATTTTTATATGTCCCTTTTTTAAACTTAATTGATCAATGGCAAATGATTATTATTTTTTTATCAATTGCTTCTATGCTGTTTGGTGCTATAGCAGCCATTGGACAAACAAATATTAAAAGACTTATTGCCTATAGTTCGATAGGGCACATTGGTTACACCTTAGCTGGATTGGCTACTGGTTCTAATGAAGGTATTCAAAGTTCTATAATCTATATATCTATTTATGTGATAATGAACTTGGCACTTTTTTCATGCTTGTTAATGTTGAAAAGAAATAATCAATATTATGAAGATATTGATGATCTATCAGGCTTATCAAAAAATCATCCTTTATTATCTTTATCAATGCTAGTTATACTGTTTTCATTAGCTGGGATACCTCCTTTGGCTGGATTTTTTGCAAAGTTTTATATTTTTAAAACTGTAATTGAACAATCAATGTATTTCTTGGCAATTGTAGGTTTGCTATCAACAGTTATTGCTGCTTTTTATTACTTAAGAATTATTAAGATAATTTATTTTGACAAAGAAAAAGAGAAATATGACAGTGATCATAGTCCATGGTTAAAATTTTCACTTACATTTTCTACAATATTAATTCTTTTATACTTCATATTTCCAAGTCAATTAATTGAGGTTGTATCAAGAATTAATATTATTTAATGAAATTTAAAAAATTTAGATTCAAAAAAGTAAAAAGCACAAATAACACGGCAATTAGAATTATTAAAAATTTAAATTGTAAATATGGAATGGTAGTGTCAGATGCTCAATCAATGGGAAGAGGTCAATATGGAAAAAAATGGATCTCATATAAAGATAATTTGTTTGTAAGTTTTTTTCATGAATTAGATAATATTAACTTATCAATATCAAAATTAACAAAAATAAACTGTTTATTAGTAAAGAAATTATTAACAAATTATTATAAAAAAAATATTACATTTAAAAAACCAAACGATTTATTAATTAACAAAAAAAAGATAAGTGGAATATTGCAAGAGATAGTTTCTATTTTTAATAAAAAATTTTTAATCATTGGTATTGGTATAAACGTTAGAAAAAGTCCAAAAATTAATAATTACCCAACAACTAGTCTTTTAGAATTAACTAATAAAACTATCAATAAAACTGATATAGAAAATAAACTAAAACTAATTTTTGAAAAAAATTTATCAAAAATGTATAAAATAAATAATAAATTTAATAAATAAAGAATGTATATACTTGGTGATATAGGCAATACTGAAACTAAATTTTTTTTAATTTCATTGAATGATAAAATTATTAAAAAATTAACTATTTTAACTAAAGATATAAATCCAACCAAACTAGATAAATTATTTTTTAATTCTAAAATTGATTATAAAAATATTAAAAAGATACTTTTTTGTAGTGTGGTGCCAAAATCTTTTAATGTGATTAAAAAATTTTTATCAAAAAAAATAAAACTTAAATGTCATGAAGTAAAAGATTTAAATTTAAAATCTTTAATAAAAATTAAAGCAAACTACAATCAAGTTGGTTCTGATCGACTAACTAACGCAATTAGCTTAACGAATAACAAAAATAATTATATTATTTTAGATTTTGGAACAGCTACAACTTTTGATGTTTTAATAAAACATACTTATTCAGGTGGTATAATAGCACCTGGTGTAAGATTATCGCTTAATACGCTTTCTGATAAAGCTACACTCATCCCAAAAATCGATCTAAAAAAAGTTAAGAATGTAATAGGTAACGACACAATCTCTGCTGTTAGATCAGGTTTTTTTTGGGGATATGCGGGTTTAATTGACAATATTATTAATTTAATTAAGAAAGAGACCAGAAAGTCTTTTAAAGTTATAATTACTGGAGGGTTTTCTGATTTATTTAAAAACTCAATAAAAACGAAAGTTAATCACAATAAAGACATTACAATTGATGGTCTTATCAAGGTTTCAAAATTAATTAAATAAATGAAAGATGAATTATTATTTTGTCCACTAGGTGGATCTGGTGAAATAGGCATGAACATGAATTTGTTTGCTTATGGTAAACCAGGTGAGCCTTATCAAGATTTCAAAGTTAATTAAATAAATGAAAGATGAATTATTATTTTGTCCACTAGGTGGATCTGGTGAAATAGGCATGAACATGAATTTGTTTGCTTATGGTAAACCAGGTGAACACAAATGGATTATGATTGATATAGGTGTTACTTTTGCTGATGACACATTACCAGGCATTGATTTAATCTATCCAGACCCTGGATTTATCGTTGATAAAAAAGAAAACCTTTTGGGAATTGTTTTAACGCATGCCCATGAAGATCACATTGGTGCTATAGCTCATCTTTGGCCTCAACTAGAATGTAAGATATTTGCAACTCCATTTACTGCTGTTTTAATTAAAGAAAAATTCAAAGAAAAACATATAGATATAACAAAATATCTAAAGATAGTTCAACTAAATGGTACTGTGGATCTAAATCCATTTAAAATTGAATATATAACTTTAACCCACTCAATTTTAGAACCAAACGGTTTAAGAATAGAAACTCCTGCTGGTGTAATTTTACATACTGGTGATTGGAAAATTGATCCTGAACCATTAATTGGTGGTAAAATAAATTCTAATAGACTTAAAGAAATAGGTAAAGAAGGTGTTCTTGCAATGATATGTGACTCAACTAATGTTTTTAGTTTGGGTAAAGCTGGCTCAGAGTTAGATGTTAGAAAAAGTATGCTTAATATAATGAGTAGTCTTAAAAAAAGAATTATTATAGCTTCTTTTGCTTCTAATGTTGCTAGACTTGAAACAGCTTTTTATTGTGCTGAAAAAACTGGCCGACAAATATCTTTAGTTGGAAGATCGATGCATAGAATATTTAAAGCAGCTAGACAATGTGGTTATTTAAAAGATGTTATTGAACCAATTGATGCAAGAGAAGCTAAGAATATCGCAAGAGAAAAAATAGTTTATCTTTGCACAGGTAGTCAAGGTGAGCCAATGGCAGCACTAATGAGAATTGCAAAATATACTCATCCAGATGTATTTATTGAAAAAGATGACACTGTTATATTCTCATCTAAGATAATTCCTGGTAATGAAAAAAAATTATATAATTTGCAAAATCAACTAGTTAAAGATGGTATAGAAGTTATTTCTGAAGAAAATGAATTTGTTCATGTTTCTGGACACCCTAATAGAGATGATCTTAGAGAAATGTATGAATGGGTAAAACCACAGTGTGCAATACCTGTTCACGGTGAACATAGACATATGATTGAGCACATGAAGTTTGCAAGAGAAATGAATGTTCCAAATCCTGTTCAGGTAGAAAATGGTGATATTGTTAAATTATACCCTGGTAAACCTGAGGTGTATGATAAAGCACCAAGTGGTAGACTTTATGTTGATGGTAACATTAGTGTGGTAGAGGATGCTCCATCCATTAAAGATAGAAAGAATTTGAGTGCTAATGGATATATTGAAGCAACTATATTAATCACTCTAAAAGGAAACATTCATAAAAGACCAATATTAACTTTTAGAGGTATACCAGTTGATGATACAGAGGAATTTGTTTATGGCTTAGAAGATGCAATCGAAGGAATTACAAGAACTTTTAGATTGGGAAGCAAACAACAAGAGCATAATTTAATAGACGCTCTTAAAATTGCGTGTAGAAAATTTTCAAAAGAAAAAACTGGGAAAAAACCTTTTACAAATATCAATTTAGTAAGAATTTAATGAGCATCACAGGTTTAGCTATAATCTACATAATTATATGGTGGATTGTATTTTTTGCTATATTGCCAATTGATGTTAATAGAACCAAAACAGTTAAAATTGATGGTCAGGACCCTGGATCACCCGAAAACCCAAAAATGCTTAAAAAATTCCTTTATTGTACAGGAATTACAACTGTTATTTTCATAATAATTTATCTATTAATAAAATTTGAATATTTAAATTTAAGAAATATTATTAATTAAGATGCTTTTATCCAAATCATTTATACCTATTTTAAAAAATAATCCTTCAGAGGCTAAGATTAAATCTCATCAATTAATGTTGAGAGTTGGCATGATAAAACAAGCTTCTGCTGGAATCTATTCTTGGTTACCACTCGGTTTTAAAGTAATGAAAAAAATTGAAGATATTGTTCGTCAAGAACAAAATAAAATTGGAGCTCAAGAGATTTTAATGCCTACAATTCAATCAAGTGAAATTTGGAAAGAAAGTGGTCGATATGATGATTATGGTGAAGAGATGCTCAGAATTAAAGATCGTCAAAATAGAGAGATGCTTTATGGGCCTACCAACGAAGAACAAGTTACTGAAATTTTTAGATCATCATTTAAATCTTATAAATCATTACCTCAACTCCTTTATCATATACAATGGAAATTTAGAGATGAAATAAGACCACGATTTGGAATCATGAGAGGTAGAGAATTTTATATGAAAGATGCATATTCTTTTGATGTAACAGATGAAGATGCTTTTTATTCTTATAATAAGTTTTTCTTGTCTTATTTAAGAACTTTCAAAAGATTATCTTTAACTGCAATTCCAATGGCAGCTGATACAGGTCCTATAGGTGGAAACATGTCACATGAATTTATAATTCTTGCTGATACTGGTGAGAGTAAAATTTTTACTGATAAAAGAATTTTTGATTTAAATAGTGAGGGCACAAAATTAGAAAAATCTTCTTTAGAACAATTAAGAACAAAATATGAGCAATATTATTCAGTAACAGATGAAAAATTTGATAAGGATGAGTTTGAGAAGATCGTAACAGAAGAAAATAGGTTGGTAACAAAAGGTATCGAAGTAGGACACATTTTTTATTTTGGTGATAAATACTCAAAAGCAATGAGTGCAGCTGTTGATTTACCTGGTGGAAAAAAAGATTTTGTTAAAATGGGATCATATGGAATTGGTGTATCAAGATTAGTTGGAGCAATTATAGAAGCTAAGTACGATGATAAAAATGAAATCATGAAATGGCCACTGTCTGTTGCTCCATATGATATAGCCTTAATACCCATGATTAATAAAAATGATACTTCAGCATTAGAAAAAGCTAACAACATCAACAATGAATTAATCAAACATAAAATTGATACAATTATTGATGACACTGATGAAAATTTTTCATCGAAAATAAAAAAAATGAATTTAATTGGTGCACCATATCAAATCATTATTGGTAAAAAGTCAGATGGAGATCTTTTGGAATTTAAAGAAACTGGTGGTGACATACAAAACTTATCTTTAGATAAAATTATTGAAATCATAACAAAACAAAAAGTTACGAATTGATTTCTATTTTAGAAAAAGAAATTACTTTAAGATTTTTGAAAGCTAGAAAAAATGATGGCTTTTTAAATGTTATATCTATTTTTTCATTTATTGGAATAAGCCTCGGTGTTGCAGTTTTAATTGTTGTAATGTCTGTTATGAATGGTTTTAGAACTGAATTAATTAATAAGATTGTAGGATTTAATTCTCATATAACAGTTAAGTCTTATGAAAATTCAATTAATCTAGACAAACTAAATAACAATAATTTGAAATTAATTTCTAAACAAATTATTTTAAGTAATTCAGGTGAAGCAATTGTATTAAAAAATAATACATCTAAAGGAATTATTTTAAGAGGTTATCTGGGTAGTGATTTTTCAAATTTAGAAATAATTAAAAATAAAAATTTCAAAGGAAATAGATCACAATTAAATAAAAATTCTATATCAATAGGTAATGAATTAAGTTTTAGTTTAAACCTTAAAATTGCTGATGATATTACATTAATGTCGCCATCAGGTGTTGAGACCATAATTGGTAGTATGCCAAAACAAAAAACATTCACTGTAACTTCAATTTTTAATAGTGGCTTAGCTGATTTCGACAACAACATAGCTCTTATTAACCTGGATACGTTAGATGATTTTTTTGATTTTGAATTTAAAGATAGAAACTTGGAAATATATTTAAAAAACCCGAACAACATAGAACCACAAAAAGAAATTGTTCAAAAGATTTTTAAAGATGAATTTGTTTATAGTTGGGCTGATATGAATAGCTCTTTATTTTCAGCATTAAAAGTTGAAAGAAATGTTATGTTTATCATTTTATCTTTAATTATTATTGTAGCTGCCTTTAATATTATTTCAGGATTAACCATATTGGTTAAAAATAAAACTAGAGACATTGCAATTCTAAAATCAATTGGCGTATTAAATAAATCTATTGTAAAAATTTTTTTTCTAATTGGTGTTATTATTGGTACATCAGCAACTATCTTTGGAATTTTTTTGGGTGTAACTTTCTCTCTTTATGTGGAAAATTTAAGACAATTTTTAAGTTCGGTGTTTAATATCAGCTTATTCCCTGAGGAAATTTATTTTTTAAGCAAAATGCCAACGGAAATTAATCCTACATCAATTTTAATTATTTCAATTTGCTCAATAACAATAACAATAATTGTATCAATATTTCCTGCATTTAGAGCAGCAAAATTAGATCCTATTAAAGCCTTAAAATATGAATGATTACTTAGAGATCAAAAATATTTCAAAAACATTTAATACTAGTAAAAAATTAAGAGTATTGAAAAATTTATCTTTTAATTTTTCTAAAGGAAAAATTTATTCTCTAATGGGGCCATCTGGATCAGGAAAAACGACACTATTAAATTTAATTTCTCTGATAGATAGACCAACATCAGGATCAATTAATTTTAATCAATCACTGATAGATTTTAATAAAAATGATAAAAATGATATTTTTAGAGCAAAAAAAATTGGAATTATTTATCAACAAAATAATCTACTTCCTGATTTTACGGCATTAGAAAATATTTGTTTAGCAAGTTTATCTCTACATAATGATAAAAATTTAGCCATTTCTAAAGCAAAACATTTGTTAAAATTAGTAGGCTTACCAAATAGAGCTGACCATTATCCATCTCAATTATCGGGTGGTGAGTCTCAAAGAATATCAATTGCTAGAGCTATAATTAATGATCCTGAAGTAATCCTTGCGGATGAACCAACAGGCAGTCTTGATATGGATACAGCCAAAGATGTATTTCAAATTCTAAAAGATCTTAAATCATCTAGTAGACTTATAATATTTGCAACCCATAATAGATTTTTTGCTAATAAGGCAGATTGCTTATTAGAGATGATTAATGGTAGTGTAAAAAATATTAATGTCTGAGTCTCAATTTCAAAATTTTAATCATTTAAAAATTCATTCACAATATTCTATTTGTCAAGGTGCAGTTAAATTAGATGACTTAAAAGATTTTTCAAAATTAAATAAGATTAAATCCCTGGGTCTTTGTGATACTACCAACCTTTGTGGTGCTTTAGAATTTGCTGAAAAAATTTCAAAAGTAGGTTCTCAACCAATTATTGGCACACAGATCAATTTTAAATATGCTGATACAACTGGATTACTCCCTTTGTTTGCATTAAATGAAGAGGGCTATAAAAGAATTATAAAATTATCCTCATTTTCATTTCTTGATAATGATGAACTTTCAGAACCACACTTAAATTTTGAAGAATTATTAGAAGATTCTCATGGTGTAGCTATTTTTTCAGGAACAGTTTTTGGATTATTTGGCCAATTATTTGACAAAGGAAAATTTAGTGAAATTCTGGATCTATACACTAAGCTCAAAACTTCATTTAGTGATCGATTTTATTTAGAAATACAACGTCACAATGATCAAAATGAAATAGGTTTTGAAAAATTTAATTTAAATAAATCTCTGGAACTTGAAATCCCTATAATTGCGACCAACGAAGTATTTTATCTTAACAAAGATATGCATGAAGCTCACGATGCACTAATTTGTATTGGAAATAAAACTTATGTTAACGATAAAACAAGAATAAAATTTAGTGATCAACATTACTTTAAAACCAATTCAGAGATGTCAACTCTATTTGCTGATTTACCTGAAGCTTTAGAAAACAATTATAACTTTCCTTTTAGATGTAATTTTAGACCATTATTTTCTAATCCAATTTTACCAAATATTAGTTCAGAAAAAAGGGGTAATGCAGATGATATTTTAAGAAAAGATTCTCTTCATGGTTTAAAAATTAAATTTGATAAAATTTTAAAAATTAAAAATAATGATTTAGACAATGATAAAATGTTTTTAGAATATAAGGACAGACTAGATCATGAGCTATCCATTATTATTGAAATGAAATACGCTAGTTATTTTCTTATAGTTTCAGATTATATTAAATGGGCTAAAAATAACGATATACCAGTTGGTCCAGGCAGAGGTTCTGGTGCAGGTTCATTAGTTGCTTGGTGTTTATCAATCACCGATGTTGACCCAATAAAATTTAATCTAATTTTTGAAAGATTTTTAAATCCTGACAGAATTTCAATGCCTGATTTTGATATTGATTTTTGTGAGGATAAAAGAGATCTTGTTTTTGAATATTTAACAAAAAAATACAAAGATAGCGTTGCTCATATAATAACATTTGGCAAATTAAAAGCGCGTATGGTTATTAGAGACGTTGGAAGAGTTTTAGGATTACCTTACGGATTTGTTGATAGTATTTCAAAAATGATACCCTTTGATCCGTCAAGACCTCAAAGTTTATCTGAATGTATTGCTGGTGAACCAAGATTACAAAAACTAGTAAATGAAGATACAAGAGTTAAAAAATTAACAGATCTTTCGTTAAAATTAGAAGGTTTGAATCGAAATGTAGCAACCCATGCAGCTGGCGTTGTAATTGCTGATAAAAAGTTAACAGAAGTTGTTCCACTTTATAAAGATGTGTCGGCGAATTTATTATTACCCTCAACTCAATTTGATATGTACTCAGCAGAAAATGCAGGTTTAGTTAAATTTGATTTTTTAGGATTAAAAACACTTACTGTAATTAATAACACTCAGAAATTAGTTAGAAAAATTGATAAAGATTTTGACATAGAAAATATTAGTTATGAGGATCAAAAAGTTTTTGATTTGTTATCAAGTGGTAATACTGTTGGACTATTTCAGGTTGAAAGTGCCGGTATGAAAGAAGCTTTAGTTCAAATGAAGCCTAATCACATAGAGGATATTATTGCTCTTGTTGCACTTTATAGACCAGGCCCAATGAGTAATATTCCCACTTACAATGATTGTAAGCATGGAAGACAAGCGCCTGATTATCTTCACCCACTTCTTGAGGATATATTGAAACCAACTTACGGAGTAATTATCTATCAAGAACAAGTAATGCAAATTGCTCAAAAATTATCAGGTTTTACAGCCGGTCAAGCAGATCTTCTTAGAAGAGCAATGGGAAAAAAGAAAAGGGCAGAATTAGAAAAACAGAAGCAAGGTTTTATAGCCGGTGCATTAAAAAATGGTATTGCTAAAGATGTTGCTGCTGGAATTTTTTTAAAAATAGAACCCTTTGCTGAGTACGGATTTAATAAAAGCCACGCAGCTGCTTATGCAATTATTTCATACCAAACTGCATTTTTAAAAACCTATTATCCAAAAGAATTTATAGCCGCATCAATGACCATGGATATTTCTAATCAAAATAAATTAAGTGAATTTTATGAAGAATTAAAAAGATTAGATATTAAAGTTACAAGACCAGATATTAATGATTGTTTTGCTGATTTTAGAACTGTTGGTGATAATTTCTACTATGCATTAGGTGGCATTAAAGCTGTTGGTTATGAAGCTATTTCTAATGTCGTAGAGGAACGAATGAAAAATGGTAAATTTCAATCCATTAATGATTTTTTGAATAGAGTTAATCCTAAAGACATGAATAAATTACAATTAGAAGGATTGGTTAAAGCAGGTGCTTTTGATAATCTAAATAAAAATCGACAATCCTTGTTTGACTCGATACCTAATTTTATTCTAAAGACTAAAAATATATTTGACAATAAAGCAGCTAATCAAATAGATTTATTTTCAGAAGAAGATGTATCAGAAAATGATATTATTAATGATATTGAAGACTGGAAATTTGAAGAACGTTTATCTAAAGAATTTGAAGCTGTTGGATTTTTTATTTCAGATCATCCATTAAATCAATTTACAGAAATTTTTGATGATTATAAGATTAAAGATTATTCTCATTTCAATTCTAGCGATAATATTAAAGACGCTAATATAGCGGCCACTTTATTAAAAGTTCAAGAAAGAAAAACAGCCAAAGGTAATTCTTATGCTGTTTTAAAATTAACAGATTTGACCAGTGTATTTGAATTATTTATATTTTCTGATATTTTAGAATTAAATCGTGAGACATTGATAGAAGGTAACTCGTTAATTTTGACCTTAGTGAAAAGTATTTCTAGTGATGAAAATAGATTTAAACGTATAAATGTTCAAAAAATCGCATCCTTAAAAGATTTGTTTAACAGTCCAATAAATGAAGTTTCATTTGATGTTAAAACTGATGAAGAAGTAAATGAAATTTCAAAGCTATTAAATGAAGATGGAAAAACTATTGTTAATATTAGTTTAACTGAAAATGATAAAAAGTTAGAATTTAGACTTAAAAATCCAAAGAATTTGGACCGAAAATCACTTAATCTTCTTAGAAAAAGAGATATATCCATTACTATAAATTAAATAACTCTTGTTAAACACTCTAAATCTTAGTAAATAAGGCCTAATTTAAATTAACACGCACACAGTTGTTGGTTTTATACCTCCGGTCCTTAATTGGAAATTACTGTGGTGGCTTAACCGGGAATAAATATGAAGATACCAGAAATAACAATACAACAATTATTAGAAGCGGGCGTTCACCTTGGTCACAAAACCTTGAGATGGAATCCGAAAATGAAAAAATACATTTTTGGAAAAAGAGATTCAATCCACATTATGGACTTAACTCAGACATTGGAGCTTACCAAAGTAGCTCTTGAGAAAGTTTATAATACAATTGCTAATAATGGAAAAATTTTATTTGTATCAACTAAAAAACAAGCTTCTGAAGCTATTGCAGAAGTTGCTAAAGGAACAGATCAATATTTTGTCAACTATAGATGGTTAGGTGGCATGTTAACTAATTGGGGAACAATATCAGGCTCAATTAAAAAGATGAAAAAATATGAAGCTGATCTTGTTGCTGAGAACAGAGGTTTTACTAAAAAAGAACTTTTAAAAATGAGCGTAAAAAAAGATAAACTTGAAAGATCTTTAGGCGGAATTGCTGAGATGAAAAAAACTCCAGATTTAGTTTTTATTATTGATACCAATTACGAGTCATTGGCTATCGCCGAGTCTGTAAAATTAGGAATACCAATTATTGCAATCCTGGATAGTAATTCAAATCCGGATAATATAGACTATCCAATTCCAGGCAATGATGATGCAAGAAGATCTATAGATCTTTATTGCAATCTAATAAAAGAAACTATTAATAATGCAAAAAGTTCAATTCCTACAGCTGAACCTAAAAATGACATTCCTAAAGAAAATAAAAAAGATGATCAGGGTAAAACTGTTCAAGAGCTAGATAGAGAAAAGTTAGAACAAAAATTTTCTAAAGATAAAAAGGAGACGCTGAATTAATATGAGTGATATTGAAAATGTTAAAAAGTTAAGAGAAATTACCGGTGCGGGATTTAAAGATTGTAATTTAGCAATTAAAGAATCAGATGGTGATATTGATAAAGCTATTGAAATATTAAGAGTAAAAGGTATTTCGAAAGCTTCAAAAAAAATGTCTAGAGATGCTAAAGAAGGTGTGATCGCTGTTAGCGGAGATGAAACAAAAACATCTGTAATAGAAGTTAATTGTGAAACAGATTTTGTTGCAAAAAACGAAGATTTTACTAATTTTGTTACAGAACTTAGTGAGTTAAACAATCAAATAAACTCTAATTTTGAGGAATTAAAAAACTCAAAAATGAAAAATGGTGAAACTGTTGAAAATAATATTGTAGCTTTAATTGCAAAAATTGGTGAAAAAATAACTATTGGTAAAACAAAAACTATTGAAAATGCTGGCTCTCTAAATAATCACTATTTGCATACAGTTGTAAAAGACAATATAGCTAAGTTAGCTGTTGTCGTATCATTAGAGACAAATGACAAATCTGATAATGTCATAACTTTTGCTAAACAATTATCAATGCATATCGCTGCTTCAAATCCATTAGCTCTAGAATCTAGTTTAATAGACCAATCTATAATTGATAAAGAACAAGAACTTGTCACTGAAGAATTAAAAAATTCAGGCAAACCAGAAGATATTGCAAAAAAAATTAGCATGGGTAAAATGAA
>Ga0209657_1001598_pt1 | contig 13545 bp, 10 predicted proteins | sample SaaInlV_100m_DNA_FD_184650 | JGI IMG/M metagenome (GOLD analysis project Ga0209657, IMG submission 184650) | Marine microbial communities from expanding oxygen minimum zones in the Saanich Inlet - SI037_S3LV_100m_DNA (SPAdes) (version 2) | ecosystem: Environmental > Aquatic > Marine > Intertidal... | reverse complement strand
ATGATGCTGAACCATTTGGAAAATCCACCGATGAAATTGTATTGGATGTGTGTGGTGATTTGGATATTCCAATTATTTCAAACTTCCCATGTGGACATGGGACTTTTCAAGCAACACTTCCCATTTCAGTTCCGATACAATTGGATGCAAACTCTGGTTCACCCTCTTTAACTTTTTTAGAATCTTCCGTTAAATAAGGAAAAATAAATGCTGAATTACATTTGGTTTGGAATGATGTTCATTGGTGTTGTGGTTGGCGCATTTACAGGCAACATCGATGCGGTAACTGAAGCAGCCATCGATATGGCAAAGGTGGCCGTGAATCTTGCCATCGGCTTAATTGGCATCATGGCACTATGGTTGGGTATCATGAAAATTGCTGAGGAATCGGGACTAATTCGCGTTATTGCTAAAGGATTACGTCCCCTAACGATTCGTCTATTCCCTGATGTACCAGAAGATCATCCCGCCATTGGATCCATTGTTTTGAATATGGCTGCGAATATTTTGGGGTTGGGAAATGCAGCAACACCATTGGGTTTGAAAGCCATGGAAGAGCTTCAGGAATTAAATTCAAATAAAGATACTGCCACCAATGCCATGTGTACTTTTTTGGCAATAAATACATCCAGTGTGCAGCTTATTTTACCTGCAACAGTGGTGGCACTCATGGGCGCCACTTCCAGTCAGATTTTCATTACCACTATTTTTGCCACCGGAATGTCCACCTTCGCAGCGATTTTTGCTATTAAATTTTTAGAAAAACGAAAACGTTTTTCTATAATTGAAGGGAGCAATCATGATTGATTCACTTGTCGGCAGCATAAACGAATTCTCTAAATATATAATTCCTTTTTTGTTAGTTGGGATTCCATTTTATGGATTAGTATTTAAAAAAGTAAAAGTATATGAATCTTTTGTGGAAGGCGCAAAAGACGGCTTCACAATTTCCGTAAGGATCATTCCCTATCTTGTGGCAATTCTCGTTGCCATTGGAATGTTTCGAGCATCTGGGGCATTGGATTTATTGCTCAATTTCCTTTCTCCTGTTTTATCGATGATCGGCTTTCCGGCAGAAAATTTCCCTTTAGCATTAATGCGCCCTTTATCAGGAAGTGGTTCATTAGGTCTATTGACCGATTTGATTAATGTTCATGGTCCAGATTCTCTAATTGCTAAAATTGGCGCCACCATGTTTGGATCTACAGAAACTACATTTTATGTTTTGGCAGTTTATTTTGGTTCAGTGGGTATTCGAAAAACACGCCATGCTCTTATAGCTGGATTATTTGCGGATGTTGTCGGTGTTTTTAGTGCTGTCTATATCTGTCAGTTCTTCTTTGGTTAGCGGTAAGAACCACTAAGATACCAAATATCACGAAGGAATTAAAAATGAATAAAATTATCATTTTCGTGGTTATCCTATTTTTTTTAGGCTGCAGTGATACGAATTCGATTGTTTCAATAGAAACCATCGTGAAACATGATTTGGTTAATATTCAAGAATTGGATTCTACTCTTCTTGTTGAGTTAAAATATTCTACCACTGAAAATTTTATTAAAATGGATGTGTATGGAAATTTGGAGACATGTTATATGCGGAGAGTCCCTGCCCAAATGTTGATCAAAGCACATGAAATTTTAAAAAAGAGACATCCTGATCTACGATTATTAATTTATGATGGACTTCGTCCTCGCTCAATTCAGTGGATACTTTGGAATACTTTAAGTGACATCCCAGAATCGGAAAGGTCTAATTTTGTGGCAAATCCTGAATCAGGATCGATTCATAATTTTGGCGCGGCGGTTGATTTAACGATTTCGCATAAAAATGGAACACCGCTGGACATGGGAACCCATTACGATTATTTCGGTGATTTGGCCTTCCCTCTTTTAGAAGATTCTCTCGTAATCGCGGGAGATTTAAAACAGGATCAGGTCAATAACCGTCTTATTTTACGACATGCCATGACTGAAGCAGGATTTAGTCCCATTACCACAGAATGGTGGCACTTTGATTCATTCCCATATAACGAGACGAAACAAAAATTTACCATTATAGAATAGGTATGAATTACTTTTATAATATTGCCCTTCCTTTAATATTTATGTTATCAATGGCATTGCCACAGAAGAATCCGGAGCGATTATCACCTGGTGATACCATTTTATTTGTTGCCCCATCAGGATACCTGAAAAAAGAACGTATGGCATTAGCCAAAAAACGCCTTGAAGAACGTGGATATATTACCATTCAGTCAGATGATATCTTTCGTCAACATGGCTATTTGGGTGGCACGGATAAAAGACGAGTTGACGAATTTATGGTGGGATGGACTAATCCCCATGTGAAAGCTATTTTCCCCGGTACCGGCGGTTACGGTACAACTCGGATTTTAGATCAACTGGATTATAATATTATAAAAGCAAATCCAAAAATTTTGGTGGGTTTTAGTGATATTACTGGCTTGCACCTGGCCATCAATAAAATGACCGGTCTCACAACATTCCACACACCAAGTCCCATGTATGGATTGGGAAGCGCGAAAAATCTTTCGCCGATTTCCAACCATTATTTCTGGCAAGCTATTGAGAAAGATAATCCAAATGGATATACTATTGACCCAAAAGATTTTGAATTAGAAGATTCAATAATCACCCTTCATGGCGGTAAAGGAAAAGGTGAACTCATTGGTGGAAATTTATCTTTGATTAATACGCTCATGGGCACACCTTACGAAATTGAAACGAAAGGAAGAATTTTGTTTATAGAAGATGTGGGCGAAGCGCCTTATCGTATCGATCGATATTTCTCCCAATTAAAAATGGCTGGAAAATTTGATCATCTTGAAGGTGTTATTATAGGGAAATTAACCCGTCGCCCTACAGAACCACCAGACGATGAAAATAGTTTTACGATGATGGAAGTATTAGAACAATACTTTTCCAAATTGGGTGTCCCGGTGTTAGCCAACTTTCCCATTGGTCATTATAAACATAATATTTCACTCCCCATCGGTATCATGGCAGAAATTGATGCTGATAAACAATTAATCCATATTTTAGAGAACCCAACCCAATAAAACAAAAATTATGAGCGAGTATAAAAGAGACTTGGGACTTAAAGAGTCCGTTGCAATTGTTGTAAGCCGAATTATTGGCTCGGGAATTTTTAGAACACCGGCACCTATTATGGCATTGGTAGGCTGTACTTCCCTGTTCGGATTAGTTTGGGTGATTGGCGGAATTATTACCATTTTTGGAGCAGTAATCTATGCAGAACTCACAGCGATGCTTCCCAAATCTGGCGGCCCCTATGTTTTCCTGAAAGAAGCTTATGGACCTTACATAGCATTCATCCGAGGCTGGGCCATGTTTTTTGTTTCAGAGACTGCTTCAATAGTTGCTGTTGCATTGGTATTTACAGAATACCTGAATGCCATTTGGGAAATCACAATGGGGACACAATTTAACCTTCCCGTAACGTTTGTTATCTCGTTAGTTACGATTTGGGGATTAACCGGTATAAATTTATTTGGTGTCAGTGTTAGTGGAAAGTTTCAAGTTATTTTCAGCATGATAAAAGTTGGTGCAATTGGAGCAATTATTGGCATAACGCTCACATCCTTTTCCACCGGTAATGTCCAGAATTTCGTAAACCCACTTTGGCCTGAATCATTCGGTTGGGAAACAGTTCTTGCAGTGGGTGCTGCCTTACGCTATTCCTTCTTTGCCTTTAGTGGGTGGGAAGGTGCCACCTATATGGCGGAAGAAGTGAAAGATCCGCAAAGAACATTACCTCTATCTCTTTTCCTGGGAATTGGCGGAGTTACCTTACTTTATATTGGCACCAACCTTGGATATTTATACCAGTTGAATGTACAGGAAATCATTGAAAATAAGTGGGTTGCAACAGCTGCAATGAAAGTTGTTTTGGGTGCCTCGGGAGGTGTCTTGATTTCTGTCGCCGTTGCTATAAATGCCTTTGGAAATATTAGTACACAAATATTATGTAAAGGTCGGACATGGCATGCCATGGCAAGAGATGGGCTCTTTTTCGACAAATTCAAAGTCTTGCATCCTGTTTTTAAATCCCCAAATAATGCACTTATTGGACAAGGGATTTGGGCAACAGTTTTGCTGTTTTTTTCGGTAATGGCTAGCTATTTACAATCGGGTATCGGTGCGTCAAATAGTTATGAGATTATGATTGATTTTTTCTCTGCCACTAGCACCATATTCAATTTGCTAACTTTTGGTGCTATCTATGTTTTGCGGAAAAAATGGCCCGATAAGGAACGTCCCTATAAAGCTCTTTTGTATCCATGGAGCATGTATATTGTTTTAATTTTATATTTTTCATTCTTAATCATTACATTGACTACTGCATTTATTCCATCTATGTTTGGATTAGTTCTTACGTTTAGTGGTACTTTTTACTATCTAAAAAAAATAAAACACAAATCATGATCCAGCTTTTACCAATTCTAATCTTTTTCTCTTTTCTGTCTGGACAAACAAATTCAAAATGTGGGATTATTCCTCAAAATGAAACCCTATTATCCCGTGATAGCCAAAACTGGGGCTACGGTTACGACAGTCTACTTGTGGATTTAGATAGATGGGGCGAAAGTCCTTTTGTTCTCATTGATTCACTGGGTGCATCTGTCCAAAACCGAGGAATCTGGGAATTAACCATCGCTGATGACCCTGGATCAAGCACGAACCATCGAATCTATATTCATGCACGGACACATCCCGGCGAAGAGGAATCATTTTGGGTCACCAATGAAATTATTAATATTCTTTTATCGGACACACCATTAGGAGACTTCCTGCGAGCAAATTTTACCTTTCATATTATTCCCATGTACAACCCGGACGGCGTGGAACTGGGTTATCCCCGAAATAATGCCAATGGGATCGATATTGAAAGTGGCTGGGATGATGTTCCTTTAGAGCCGGAAGTAGAAATTTTGAAAAACAGATTTATTGACTTAATGTGGAATGTGGAAAATCCTATCGAGGTAGCATTGAATATGCATTCTGCATATGCCTGCTTAAGATATTTTGTTTACCATGCTTCAGAGGGAACATCATCTGAATATACTGGTATGGAGCAATTATTCATTAATTCTGTTAGATCCCATTTTCCGAGTGGAATTGAGCCCTGGTCTTATTTTGTGAGTTGGACATCCGGCACACCGGACCAATACCCAGAAAGTTGGTGGTGGATGAATCATGGCCAAAATGTATTGGCATTGACCTACGAAGATATGAATTGCGATCAAGCTGGCTTGTATGATTCCACAGCAAATGCCATAGTTAGAAGTATTATTGATTATCTTGGTCTAGAATTTGTTGGGAATGATGAGGAGAATGAAGCAGTTCCATCTTATTTTGGATTGAAGCCTGCTTTCCCTAACCCCTTTAATCCAAAAATCACAATTCCGTTTAACCTTCCCGAATCACATTATGTTGAAATTGTTATTATTGATGTTTTAGGTCAAGTTGTCGCTGAATTATCAAATGAAACATGGTTGCCCGGCCAGCAATCAATTATGTGGAATGCAAATCAAATCAGCAGTGGCGTATATTTCATCCATTTTAGTTCAGAGAATCATCATAAAACACAAAAGATTTTACTGTTAAAGTGAAAAAGTCTCCATTACATTAATTCCAACTGATACAGTCATCATTTCTCATGTCTTTTAAATTCTTTTTTCTTTATTTATTTACCGGTTTATCCGTTTCCATCGCATCTCCTTCCAATGAAGAATTTAGAGCCACATGGGTAATCACATGGGATCATATTAATCGGTATGAAACAACAGGCCAAAATATGGAACGTGTGGCACAAATTATGGATGACCATGCTGATGCAAATATGAATGCCGTAATCTTTCAAGTTCGACAAAGCGGTACAAGCTACTACCAATCTTCTTATGAACCGTGGGGTTACTATTCCGGGTACCAAAACCCTGGGTACGATCCATTAGAAGTGGCTATTGAAGAAGCGCATGCTCGCGGGATGGAACTCCATGCATGGTTCAATGTATTCCAAACATCCAGTACCCACACAGGTACTCTGGCAGCAGAACATCCCGAATGGATATGCCGTGATCAATATGGCAGTCCTATGGCATCCTATCGAGCTGCCTCACCTGGATTGAAAGATGTTCGAGATTATACTGTAAATGTTGCCATGGAAATTGTCCAGAATTATGATATTGATGGCTTACACCTAGATTATGTCCGGTGGAATGAACATACCAGCACAAATCGAAACTCTGTACCAATCGGGGAACAATTACGCCGATTAGATGGTGTCATTTCTCAAAATGAAATTGATGAGTTGAATGCCAATCCATCTGGAAGATATTTATTTGATTATTTGCATCCTTATTCTGCCGGTGTACCGGATGGGTTCAGTACTTGGGAAGAATGGTGGCGATGGAGCGTAACCGAATTTGTCTCTACACTTCATGATTCGATCCAAGCCGTGAAACCTCATGTTAAATTGAGCGCAGCAGTTTTAGGGAAATATAATTGGTCTGGTTGGCAAGGGTATGGCACCGTTTATCAGGATGGAGCACTTTGGTATAATGATGGCTATATAGACCATATCATGCCCATGAGTTATCACTGGACAAGCGCCAATGGATTTTCAGGTATGCTTTCAACTGATTGTCCAGATTGCTGGGAGTTATTCATTTATCCGGGAATTGATTCGGGCAGGCCATTTACCGTTGGGCCTGGTTCTTATATTTTAGATGATTATAATGTTTGGAATAACCATGGTGATATTGTGAATGTTTGTAGAGGCTTAGATTGGGTGAATGGATTTCAGTTTTTCAGTTACGGAACATGGCGCGATAAAAATTATTTTGGAACAGCACGCGAAACATTCTTTATTGAAAAATCAAAAATAGGGGTGAATCCATTGGGAAGTCCTTTAATTCTGGATCCACCAGTTATCGTACTATCATTAACAGAAAATGGGAATATTGATTTGGATATTTATCCAAAAGAAACTGACGAACCAAACTGGATCATTACTTATCAATCCATCAGCCCAACTGCCTCTTCCGAAACGGCTAATATTATTGATATTCACTTCACCAAAGATTCATTCACAATTCCAGTTGAAAAATCAAGCATCGACACTTCTCAAACTCAATTCTTTTTTTCAACTACAGCAGACCGGTTCTGGCAAGAATCAAATAAATCTAATCTTGTATCAAATTTTGGAAACGGAGATGATTTAAAAAAGACATTTACGTTATATCAGAATTATCCAAACCCATTTATAGATAAGACTTCTTTATTATTGGTCACATCTTTTAAAAGAGATGTGGAATTAATTATATGGTCATTAGATGGGAAAAAAGTAAAAACCCTACTAAATGACCAATTATACCCCGGCTATTATTCTTATGATTGGTCCGGATTAAACGATGCAGGACAAACTACTGCATCGGGAATCTATTTCTGTACACTGGGTTGGAATGGTAAAATAATAGATTCTAAAAAAATGATTTATGTAAAGTAAGGTATACTATTTCAGAATCCGGATCACCCGTTCTGAAACCATTGTAATTCCCACGTTGACACCAACTGAAACCAGGATAAACCATGTCCAAGCTAAACCAATTTGTTTTAAATAAAATACAATTAAACAACTGGAAATCAATCCGAGAATTAAACTAATCGGTTGGAATGATTGATCAAGTTTGCTCAAGAGAAATAATCCCAATAACCCTCCATAAGTGAAGGATGCAATTGTAAGTCCCATAATCACAATGGCAGAATCTCCTTCATCAAAAATGAGTGCAATTCCAATAAGTACGATGGCCCATAATCCGCTGACAATCCGGGATTTTTTCAAATCAGCTTCACCCTGAAACCAATCTGTGATTGTGGAAGATGCCAGGGAATTAATGGATGAACTCAAGGTGGACATGGCTGCGGAAATGATACCAGCTAAAAGTAATCCTTTTACACCAATGGGTAAATGTTCAATAATAAAAGTTGAAAATTCCCGATCTTTATCTAGCTCAACTCCTCCAAGAAAAATATAAATCAAGGAGCCGGCTAATAAGAAAATCCCGAATTGTAAAAAGACAAAAAATCCACTCCCAATCATGGCTTTTCTTCCTGATTCCAGATCTTTGGTTCCCAGGACACGCTGAACCATCATATAATCAGCACCATGGGAAGAAAAGGATAAAAACATACCCCCGATCACTGCACTGATGAACAAATACGGATCATGAAAAAAATCTCCACTAAAATTCAGGAATTGGAATTTTCCAGCTTCACTTAATTGAGCAAATGCTTCTCCGGCTGATGGTTCCATATTTAACAGGATATAAAAAATAGAAATCAGGCCGCCGGCTAAATAAAGGACAAATTGAAAACTATCGATCCAAACAATAGTTCGGATGCCACCTAAAAGTGAATAAACCAAGGTAACGCCCCCAATTACCACAACAGCTACCGGCAATGACCATCCAGTTACAACCTGAACAATAACAGCGGTGGCAAGGTATCGAATCCCATCTGCCAGAATCCGGGTAATAAGAAAAACACCCGAGGCAACTTTTTGAATCTCTGTACCAAATTTTTCACCCAATACTTCATAGATAGACGTCACACCAGAACTGAAATATTGCGGTAGTAAAAATAGGCTAACCAAAATCCGCCCTAAGATGTAACCAATGGCTAATTGAAGGAAAAACCAATTACCACGATAAGCTATTCCTGGAATACTAATAAATGTTAAAACCGATGTTTCCGTAGCAACAATCGAAAACATGGCCACTGGCCATGGAATACTTTTCCCCGCGAGAAAATAATCAGCCGTTGATCTATTTAACCGGCTTTGCCACCAGCCGAATCCCATTAGTCCGATTAAAAATAAAAATATAATTGCAGTATCTATCCAGTGTAACATTTTACTCCTTTAATTTTTCAGACCGAAGAATGACTTACTTTACCCAACGTGATTTCATTTTCAAATTTGGATTCTGTTCCTTGAATCCTAGCGTTTCATATACAGCAGAATGAATACGCTGTCGCCAATCATAATATTTTGGTTTTTTCCAAGAACGATTAGGGTGAACCGCATTAGTAAGCAAAATAACAATGATCTGGTTTTCAGGGTCAATCCATAAAGATGTTCCTGTATATCCATTGTGTCCAAAACTTTTATCGCTTAAATATACTCCGCCAGATGCTTCACCATCTGGGCTGTCCCATCCCAAACAGCGGGAACTCCCTTCAATCACATTCGCACGCTGTGTAAACAAATCAATCGTTTCAGCTTTGAATATTCGGGTCCAGCCATAAATTCCCTTATTCAGCATCATTTGGGAAAACCGTGCCAAATCTCCGGTTGTAGAAAAAAGCCCAGCATGCCCTGCCACACCACCAATACTATGGGCATTCTCATCATGAACTTCACCATGAATCAGTCCAGTTCTATAGCCTTCAGAAATTTCTGTAGGTACAATGCGATGCAGCTTTTCTCTCGATGGATTATAAAATGTTGAAGTCATTCCCAAAGGCTTAAAAACCAGTGAATCCACAAATTGATCTAAGGTAACACTGCTGACTATTTCAACAAGTTTACCCAATGTAATTAGACCAATATCCGAGTAAACCATTTTTTCACCAATTCCTGTTTTAGGTTCACTATTGAATAAACTGTCCAAACGTCCATCAGGATCACTATCCATTAAATAGAATTGTTTGAAAGGCGCCAAACCACCAGTATGTGTTATCAAGTTCCGGATAGTAATTTTTGATTTTTGGTCAAAATGAATTGCTTGTTTCCCTTTGAATTCCGGTAAATATTTTACCACAGGATCATCCATATCTATTTTTCCATCTTCATACAATTTCATAATGGCTGATGTGGTGGATATTACTTTTGTAATGGATGCTAAATCAAAAATATCACTGGTTCGTGTTTCTCTTTTTTTATCATAGCTATGATAACCAAATGCTTCTTTAAAAAATATTTGCCCATCCTTGGAAGCCAATAAGACACCGCCGGGCCAGGCATTATCCTGAACTGCTTTATTTAATAATTGATTTAGTTTATTAGATTTAACACCAATTTCTTCAGGCAGTACTTGAATTATTTCCTTTCCTTTAGAGAACGATTTTTTAGATATATTTTGTTTTATTTTCTCGACTCTAATTCCCTCACCAATATTTGCAATGCCAGGAATTGAAACAGGCAATTTCCCGTTAATTATGGATTTACCCAGCAAAGCATTAACAAGTGCGTTTTGCATAACAGAATTATTTTTATAAGCACAAAGGTAAACTGGAATCTCCGGAAATTCTTGAATCAAATAAGGTGTACCTAGACTTGCGAGAATAATTCGGTCAGTTTTTTCCATGAGACTGCGTACAAAATCTGTCTCATTACCCGGTAGAAATATCCGGTTTTTCCAGGCTTTAGGACTAGCAAATGCATTGATTAATACGTGAGAATTTTTTGGTATTTCATTTAACATTGCATCAAGAACACCTTTTGAATCTGATTCATCTATTTGCAAAGCTTTTATCTTTAACCCTGATTTTTGGAGTCCTTTTGTAACATTAGATTTATCATGATTATTTTCTGAATCATAGATATCAATCACATACAGTGGTTCCGAATTTTTCAGATGAAACGGGAACATTTTTGAATCGTATTTCACACAAGTTATTGCTTCTTGAGCAATTTGGGCTGCAATATGTTTAGATTCTTTTTTATGATAACTATTGTAAAGACCGTCCAATGAAATTTTAGCGGATTTATGAAGAGTTATCTTTGCCTTCATTTTCAGTACTTTTAATGCGGATTCATTAATTCGATTAATTGAAATCTCTCCATTATTGACAGCCTTTTCTACTTTATCGATGGACCCTTTCAAATTGTAATTTTGGATGATGACATCACTGCCGGCATTAATTGTTTCTATTAATGCGTAAGCATCTGAATAATTTTTTGTAATGCCGCCCATACCCATAGCATCCGTAATCACAACACCATTGAATCCCAATTTTTCACGAAGTACAGACTGAATCCAAAAAGGTGTCATAGATGCAGGAATTTCAGATTCTGGTTGGTAATCCGGTGCATGAACATGAGCAACCATAATGGCATCCACACCTGCCTCGGACATGGCTTTGAAGGGTGGAATTTCCACGGACCAAAGACGTGCAGAATCACTGGGAATCATGGCCAAAGAAGAATGAGAATCAGTTTCTGTATCTCCATGACCGGGAAAATGTTTTGCAGTGGCCAGCATTCCGTGATCCTGAAGTCCTTTCATGAGTGCAATTCCAAAAATACCAACTAGATCGGGATCTTCGCCAAATGACCTTGTGTTAATTATAGGGTTCAATGAATTATTATTCACATCAACCACAGGAGACAAATTCCAATGGACACCCACGGCTCGTGCCTCTTTGGCAATTATTTTTCCAACTTGATAAGCATTGTCAGGATTTCCAGTGGCTGCAATGGCCATAAGTGGCGGGACATCTGTACCAAAAGGGAATCTTTGATTCAAACCATATTCAATGTCCGCATCAAACAAAATGGGGACCTTTGATGCTGATTGCATTTGATTCATCATCGCCAAAGAACTGCCGGCATCACCATACCATAGATGGATTGTCCCAATACCATCTGATGCAATAAGTGAATTTATTTCTTTCCACTTTTCCGAAGATACATCCTTGAACCGCATGTTCATCCGGTACACCATCATTTGACCAATTTTCTCTCGTAGGGTCATCTGACTCAAAGTTTGTTCAGCCCAATTGATGTGAACTTGCGAATTTGGTAAGGGTGAACAACTTGACAGAATAAAACTAAATAAAATAAAAGTGTGAATGAGATATTTATTAAACATTTTTGCCCTATAATTTGAATAGTTAATTTTTTGTAATTCCATTAAATGCATTTTCAAAAAATTGTAAATGTTCATCCAATGCGTTGACCCAATAATTCCAACTATGTCCACCAGGTTTTTCCACATAAATATGAGATATATTTTTCTCGACCATGCGATGGTGAAGTGTTCTATTTAGATCAATAAAAAAGTCATCATATCCACAATCAATTAAAACCGGTATAAATCCTTTAGGAATTGATTCTACCATGTTTACAATAGAATTTGAATGCCAACGATTTGGAAATGATTCAATTGATCCTAGCATCTTGGTAATTTCCCATTTGACGGTGGAAAAGGTCAAATCCACTCCACCACTCATGGATGATACTGCGTCAAATAATTTCGGATGTCGAATGGCTAAATATAATGCACCATGGCCACCCATACTTAACCCTGTAATACCCAAATGGCTCGACCGAAAATTCTTTTTAATCCAAGGAATTAATTCATTGATAAAAAATGTTTTATATTGGCTCTCTGGTTCCATTGGACTGTCCATATACCAGCTATTTCGACTACCATCCGGACATACAAAAATAATATTATATTCATCTGCTCGATGTCTTAATTCCGTCTTTGATGACCAATTTGTATAATCTCCACCATAGCCATGTAATAATAGAATTACAGGAATACTATCATTTTCATAACCATAAGAATCGGGTGTAACAATGATAGCAGGAATGTTCTTGTTCATGGTATGGCTAAATATTTCAACAGTTTCAGTCTTTCCGCCCCATACTTGACAAAAAGCAAGGATGATTATAATAAAATAAGTTTTCATAGAAGCATTAATTTTACAAATTAGATTTTACCCTTTACTATGGTTCTTTTGTTTTTTTAGAAATATTTGATATAATTATTTATGAATCAAATATTTTATTTTATTTTCAGATGATGTCACAAACCATAGAACAACTGATTGGGCAACTTATTATCGCAGGGTTCCGCGGAAAAGATGCCGAACCTACCTCACCCATCGCCAAATTTATCAAAAATTTTAACCTGGCAGGTGTAATCCTTTACGATGAAGATTTGGGAATTGGCGGACTTAGATCACGAAACATTGAATCACCAAATCAAGTGAAAAGTCTAACAACCGAACTGCAATCGTACTCAGAATACGGTCTTTTGATTTCAATAGATCAGGAAGGCGGATTAGTCAATCGATTAAAATCAGATTATGGGTTTCACGAAAGTCCGTCTTGGCAACATTTTGGAATGTTGAATAATAATCTAATAACACAACAATTTTCAGAGACACTTTCTTCCACTCTCCAAAACGCAGGTATTAATCTAAATTTTGCGCCTGTTTTAGATTTAGATTTTGGAAAAGATACCGTCATTGGAAAATCGGGGCGTGCCTTTTCTAATAACCCGCAAACGGTTGTAAATCATGCAAAAATTTTCATTCAAAAACTGAAGGAAAATCGCATTATTTCTTGTGGAAAACATTTCCCCGGGCAAGGATCCGCCTTTGGTGATACGCACAAGGGTTCCACTGATATTTCTGATACCTGGACGGTGAAAGACCTTCTCCCTTTCGACGAGTTAATTAAATTCGGCGACCTGGATATGATCATGG
>Ga0209657_1001594_pt1 | contig 13564 bp, 8 predicted proteins | sample SaaInlV_100m_DNA_FD_184650 | JGI IMG/M metagenome (GOLD analysis project Ga0209657, IMG submission 184650) | Marine microbial communities from expanding oxygen minimum zones in the Saanich Inlet - SI037_S3LV_100m_DNA (SPAdes) (version 2) | ecosystem: Environmental > Aquatic > Marine > Intertidal... | reverse complement strand
ACCAAGGGTTTCGCCGACGCTCTGCGCATTGGCTATCAAGCACGCCCCGAGTTGTTTGCTTTAGACATCGTGTTGCCCGAGATGCTTTATCAAGAAGTCGTTGAAATAGACGAGCGGATGAGCGCCCAAGGTGAGGTCATCACGGCGCTTGGTTTAGAAGCAGCGCGTGCAGCCTTGCAAAAAGCAAAAACTGATGGTTTTGATTCGGTGGCTATTGCTTTGCTCCACGGTTATCGCTACACCGAACACGAAGCGGCGCTTGGAGCTTTGGCTCGAGAAATCGGATTTTCTCAGGTCTCGGTGAGCCACGAAGTTAGCCCCCTCATGAAACTGGTATCTCGGGGCGACACCACGGTGGTTGATGCTTACCTGTCTCCTATTTTGCGTCGTTACGTCAACCAGGTGGATAGCCAACTGCGTCCCGATGGGCAAGGGCCGCGGCTCATGTTTATGCAGTCCAACGGTGGCCTGACCGATGCTCACCATTTTCAAGGCAAAGATGCTTTGCTTTCTGGGCCGGCGGGTGGCGTGGTGGGCATGGTGCGTACCGCTGAGGCAGCGGGTTTTGATCGACTGATCGGTTTCGACATGGGCGGTACTTCCACCGACGTGTCGCATTACGCAGGTGAGCTTGAGCGCACTCATGAAACGCAGGTGGCGGGGGTGCGGGTGCGGGCTCCCATGATTCACATTCATACGGTGGCCGCGGGTGGCGGGTCGATTCTGCATTTTGATGGGGCGCGTCTGCGGGTGGGCCCCGATTCGGCGGGTGCCGACCCGGGCCCGGCTTGTTACGGCAACGGCGGGCCGTTGGCTATCACCGATGCCAACGTGTTGTTGGGTCGTTTGCGCCCAGAGTTTTTCCCACAGGTTTTTGGCCCCAAGGGTGACCAGCCTCTCGATGCCTCTACGGTGCGTCAACAGTTTGATGTTTTGGCCGACACTATTTCTGCTGCTTCTGGGGTCAGGCAAACCCCAGAAGCCATTGCCGAAGGGTTTCTTTCTATTGCTGTAGAAAACATGGCCAACGCCATTAAGAAAATTTCGGTACAGCGGGGCTACGACATCACCTCGTACACCTTGGTGTGTTTTGGCGGGGCGGGCGGGCAGCACGCTGGCCTGGTGGCGGACCGGTTAGGTATTTCTCGTATTCATTTACATCCTCACGCTGGGGTGCTTTCTGCTTTGGGTATCGGGTTGGCCGATATTCGTCAGGTGGTTGATGGTTCGGTTGAAGCCAACTTGAACCAAGAGCTTTTAGCCGATCTGGCCCCTCGTTGGGCACAAATGGAAGCTGACGGTAAAGCCACGGTGGCCGGCCAGGGGGTTACCGAGGATCGTATTTCTGCGCTGCGTCGTTTGGGTTTGCGTTACACCGGTTCGGACACTGCGTTGTCGGTGGCTGCGGGTTCAGTAGCCGAGGTGCAGGCCGCTTTTGAAGAGCAGCATCAGGCCCGTTTTGGTTTTATTTCGCCCGAAAAAACCCTGGTCGTTGAGTCCATGCAGGTAGAGACCGTGGGGGCCACCGATGCGGTGGACTTAGTGCCGGAGGCTGTTGCTCCCGGGGCCGGTCAGCAAGGAGTGTTCTCCACTGTCATGGCGAGCCAAAGCCGTGACACGGTGTTTGTTGATCGTTCTTCGTTGACCCCGGGGCAGCCTTTGGCGGGCCCGGCCGTGTTGTTAGAAGAAACCGGCACCACCGTGGTCGAACCGGGATGGGCCGCTACTGCGCAAACCAACGGCGACTTAGTGCTTGAAAGAGTAGAGGCGCTACCCACTCAGGTAGCGGTGGGCACCACCGTTGACCCCGTGCAGTTGGAGATCTTCAACAACTTATTTATGAACATCGCCGAGCAAATGGGGGTGGTGTTAGAAAACACGGCGGCTTCGGTAAACATTAAGGAGCGGCTGGATTTTTCGTGCGCCATCTTTGACCCCAGTGGGGAGTTGATCGCCAACGCCCCGCATATGCCGGTGCATTTGGGTTCCATGAGTGAATCCATTAAGTCAATTATTCGCCAGAACCCGCACATGAACCCGGGCGATGTGTATGTGATGAACGCTCCGTACAACGGCGGTACACATCTGCCTGATATCACGGTGATTAAGCCGGTATTTAACGATGCGGAAACCGAAGTGATTTTTTATGTGGCTTCGCGGGGCCACCATGCTGATGTGGGTGGGCGGGTACCGGGGTCGGCGCCGGCGGATTCCACCACGGTGGACGAAGAGGGCGTGTTGATCGACAACTTGTTGTTGGTTTCGGAAGGTCGTTTTCTTTATGACGAGATTCATGCCGTGTTAACGGGTGGCCGTTGGCCGGCTCGTAACGCAGAGCAAAACATTGCCGATTTGCAAGCCCAGGTGGCGGCTTGCGAAAAAGGCACCACCGAGTTGCGGCAGGTCATCGACCATTACAGCCTCGAGGTGGTGCACGCCTATATGGGCCATGTCAAAGATAACGCCGAAGAGTCGGTACGGCGAGTTATTGATGCCTTGACCGATTCGTCGTTTACTTACCGAATGGATGATGGCCATCAGGTTTCGGTGACCATTACCGTGGACCACGCTGACCGTTCGGCCTGTATTGATTTCACTGGTACCAGCGACACGCACCCCGGCAACTTCAATGCTCCTTCTTCTATTGCCCATGCGGCGGTGCTTTATGTGTTTCGCTGTTTGGTCAACGATGACATTCCTTTGAACGCCGGGTGCATGAAGCCTTTGCAGGTGGTGTTGCCTGATGAGTCGATGATTAACCCGTCGTACCCGGCAGCGGTTATTGCCGGCAATGTTGAAACCAGCCAGGTGGTGGTGGACACTTTATTTGGGGCGGTCGGGGTGATGGCTGCGCCTCAGGGCACCATGAATAACTTTATTTGGGGCAACGACGAATATCAGAACTATGAAACCATTTGTGGCGGTTCAGGGGCCACTGCTCGGGCCGATGGCTGCGATGCGGTCCATACCCATATGACGAACTCTCGGTTAACCGACCCGGAGGTTTTGGAGTGGCGTTTTCCGGTGAGACTTGAAACTTTTCATATCCGGCGAGGGTCTGGCGGGGCGGGAAAGCACCGGGGCGGCGACGGCACGGTGCGCCGGGTGTTATTTGAAGAAGCCATGGAGGTCAACGTGTTGTCGGGCCACCGGGTGGTGCCGCCTTACGGGGTGGATGGCGGGTTGCCGGGGGCGGTGGGTCATACCCGGTTGATTGCTGCCGATGGCACGGTCACCGAGTTTGGGGCCAGTGCTCAAACCAACGTGGTAGCGGGCGACCGTATGGAAATAGAAACCCCGGGCGGCGGCGGTTTCGGCTCGCCGAGTTAGCCGCCGATGATGTTGTGTTCCGGCCCGTAGGGGAAGCCGGTAATATTTTCGGCGTCTTGGTCGCCGATAATCAAAATGTCGTGTTCGCGGTAACCGCCGGCGCCGGGTTGGCCGTCGGGGATAGCAATCATGGGTTCCATGGAAACCACCATGCCTGGTTCCAGTATTGTTTCTACGTCTTCGCGTAGTTCTACCCCGGCTTCTCGGCCGTAGTAGTGGCTGAGCACCCCGAAGCTGTGGCCGTAACCAAACGAGCGGTATTGCAGCAGGTCGTAACTGCGGTAAATGTCGTTGAGTTCGGCGGCTATGTCGCAGCAGCGGGCACCGGGCACAATGAGTTCGAGGCCTCGTTCGTGCACTTCGACGTTTATTTCCCAGAGTCGAAGGTGTTCGTCGCTGGTTACGTGGTCGCAAAACAGGGTGCGTTCCAGCGCCGTGTAGTAACCGAAGATCATAGGGAAGGTATTGATAGACAATATGTCACCCGATTCAATCAGTTTGTTGGTGACGGGGTTGTGGGCGCCGTCGGTGTTGATGCCCGATTGGAACCAGGTCCAGGTGTCCATGAGTTCCACAAAGGGGAAACTTTGGGAGATCTCGCGCACCATGGCTTGGGTGGTAGCGAGGGCTACTTCGTGTTCGGGCACCCCGGCGGCCACTGCTTCTACGCAGGCGGCGGCGCCCAGGTCGCAGATGCGGGTGCCGTGGCGAATCAGGTCGTGTTCTTCGGGGGATTTAATGGTGCGCATCCACATGGTGGCGGCGCCGATGTCGACCAGTTCTACGCCGTCGAGTTCAGTTTGTAGGGCTTGGAATTGTTCCACGCTGAGGTGGTCGAACTCGACGCCTAAGCGTTTGGCGCCTTTGAGTAGTGAGCGCACTGCTTGGTAGTAGTTGTCTCGTCGCCAGTCGGAGTACACCACGTTGTCGCCGTGGGTGCGTCGCCAGGGTTGGCCGCCATCAATGCCTGCAGAAATGGTGGTGGCCGCTTGAGCGTCGATGACCATGCCGTATTTACGCCCGAAGTAGCAGTACAGCCAACCGGAGTAGTAGCAGATGTTGTGAAAAGAGGTCAGCAGACAGGCATCAATATTTTCGGCGTCAAGGTGAGCACGTAATGCGTTTTGTCGACGGTCCATTTCGGCGGACGAAAACGGCGACCACTCTTTTTCTCCCCACGCCCATCGGGTGACGTGGACCATGTCGTCGGTGTTTGGTTGCTTCATGCGGTTCCTCCCGTTCTTAATTAGCGCAGATTAGCAAGAGTTCTGCCCGTCGTTGGATTTTTCTCCTTCTGGTTCGTGCCCTAAGGTGAGGCCATGGTTTCTTTGTCGCCGGTGGGGCGCCCCCAAGATTTGGATAACCGCCACCGGGCTGCCCTGTTTGCTCGGGCCGAGGAGCAAATCTTTGACATAGTAGTGGTCGGCGGGGGCATTACCGGGGCCGGTATTGCTCGGTCGGCAGCCAGCCGGGGGCTTTCGGTGGCTTTGGTGGAGGCCCAAGATTTAGCGTCGGGCACCAGCAGTCGGAGTTCCAAGATGATTCACGGCGGGGTGCGTTATTTGGCCCAGGGCGATTTGGGCTTGGTCCGTGAGGCGGCTCAAGAGCGTCAGGTGTTGCGCCGGGTGGCTCCGCATTTAACACGACGTATCGGTTTTTTGTTACCTACCCGTTCGGCGGCTGGGCAGGCCAAGTTTCGTAGCGCCATGTGGACCTTTGAGAAACTGGGCAAGGTACCGAACGAAGATCACCATGAAGTGTGGAGCCTTGATGACCTTCACCAGCAAGAACCTTTGGCGGCTATTGAGGGCAGCAATGGGGCGGTGCGGTATTTTGAGTTCGTTACCGATGATGCCCGGTTGACGCTGGCTAATGCTCGTTCAGCGGCCCGAGACGGAGCCTTGATTCTTACTTACGCTCCGGCCGTTGAGCTTTTGCAAGAAAATGGCCGGGTGACCGGCGTACGGGTGAAGGGTGCGCTGCCTCAAGAATCTTTGGCGGCCACGTTGCGGGCTCGGGTAGTTATTAACGCTGCTGGCCCTTGGGTTGATGCGGTGCGGGCTTTAGAAGATCCTGCGCAGGCCCAGCGTTTGACCTTGACCAAAGGTATCCATTTGGTGGTGCCTCATGAAAGGTTGCCGCTCAACAACACGGTTTTGATGACCACCACAGATAAGCGCAGTGTGTTTGCTGTGCCTCGAGGGGCGGTTACTTATTTGGGCACCACTGACACTTTTTATGCCGAAAATAACCGCTGGCCTGAGGTAACCGCGGAAGATGTGGATTACCTTTTGGCGGCCGCCAACCGTAGTTTTACCGGCCCGCCCTTGGTGCCTCACGAGGTCATCGGTAGTTGGGCCGGGTTGCGGCCGTTGATTGCCGAGGCCGGTAAGAAGCCTTCGGAGATTTCTCGCCGTAACGAACTGTGGACCGGCCCCGGTGGGGTCTTGACCATGGCCGGCGGCAAGTTGACTGCTTATCGTTCTATGGCAGAGCGGGTGGTTGACCAGGTGGTGGAAACCTTGGGGGTGGCTGCTCGCCCCGACGACACCGACCAGCAGCCCTTAGTGGGTGGCGATGTAGCGATCGCTGAGCGGAACCGCTGGCTTGACCTCTACGGCGATGAAGCCGCCGCGGTACTTAACGATGGCGGCGATGTGGCCGCTGAGGTGCGCCAAGCGGTGCTGCGTGAAGGTGCTGTCCGGTTGGAAGATTTTTGGGTACGTCGGGTGCCTCGAGCTTTTTTTGCTTTGGATGGCGGGCAAAGCATTCTGGCATCAGCGGCAGCCGAGATGGGCCGCTTGCTGGGTTGGTCTGGTGAACGCCTTGACCAGGAATTAGCTACTTGCCTTCAACGTCACACCGCCGACCATGCTTTGTTCACCGATTCTTTACCCACCGACTAAGGACTCCCATGCTTGATTCTTCGCTTATAACTTCGCTCACCGACTTGTTGGGCGCCGACCAGGTGCTAACTAGCGATGAGCAGGTAGCCGACCGGCGCCATGATTACTGGGTGCTTAGCCATCTGCGCTCTTGGGCCGGGGTTTTTACGGGCCGCCCGGGTGCGGTGGTGCGGCCCCAAAGCACTCAAGAGGTGCAGGCCATCATGCGTTTGGCCAGCAAAACCAACACTGCGGTGGTTCCTTTTGGTTTGGGCAGCGGGGTGTGCGGCGGGGTGCAACCAGACCAAAGCGTGTTGTTGCTTGACCTCTCGATGCTCAACCAAATTCATGCCATAGATGAGGTTAATTTGACCGCTACTTTTGCTGCGGGGGTCAACGGTTTGGTGGCTGAAGAGGCCGTGGCCGCTAAGGGACTTACCATTGGGCATTGGCCACAGTCCATTGCCGTGAGCACGGTAGGCGGTTGGGTTTCTACCCGTGCGGCGGGCCAGTTTTCTACCGCTTACGGAAACATCGAAGACATGGTGTATTCCCTTGAGGTGGTGTTGCCCAGCGGCGAGTTGGTGACTTTGGGTTGTGCGCCACGAGCGGCCGCCGGGCCCGATTTGCGGCATTTGTTTTTAGGGGCCGAAGGCACCATGGGGGTAGTAACCCAAGTAACTTTGGCTTTGCATCGCCAAGCTGAGCAGCGCACTTACCGGGTGTTTCATACCCCGTCTATGGCGGCGGGCCTAGAAGCCCAACGGCTGATTATGCAAGCCGGGTGGATGCCGCCGGTGGTTCGCCAATACGACGCTCGAGAGACCCGACGCAACTTCAAAGAATGGTCGGTTAAAGGCGACGGCATGTTGATGATGGTTCATGAGGGGCCGGTGGGTCGGGTAGCCGCTGAGGTGGAGGCCGTTGATGTGCTGGCTGCTCAGTGCGGCTTGACTCGGGCCGATGACCAAGTGGCTGCACACTGGATGGAAAACCGTAACCATGTGCCTTCTTGGACAGAGCTTTTTGACCAAGACTTGGTGGTGGACACCATTGAGATTTCGGGATCGTGGTCAAATATTGAGCTTATTTATGATCAATCCATTGCTGACGTGTCGGCAGTGGAGGGCGTGGTGGCGGTATCTGCTCATAGTTCGCATGCTTATCGCACTGGGGTGAATTTGTATTTCACTTTTGCTGGGCTCAGCGACGACCCTCAGGTTTTGGAAAACATTTACTTGGCTTGCTGGCATGCGGTGATGGAAGCTACGGCGGCTCATGGCGGTGGGGTGGCGCATCATCACGGCATTGGTCGGGTGCGCAAGCCTTACCTGGTACACGATTTAGGCGAAGCCGGGGTGGCCTTGTTGCGAACCGTCAAAAATGCTGTTGACCCGGAGGGGTTAATGAACCCGGGCAATTTGTTACCTGATGCCTGACCTGCTGCTGGGCCTTGATGTGGGCACCTCGAGTGCTCGGGCCATGGTTTTTACGCCCGATGGGGTGGCGGTGGGCGCAGCACAAACCGGTTTGTTGAGCACCCAACCCGCCGCGGGGCGAGTTGAGCAAGACCCTGCCATGGTTTGGGAAGCGGTGCAGCAGGTACTGGCACAAGCCTTGGCTAACGCCGGTTGCGCACCCGGCGATGTGGCTTCGCTGGGGGTAACTACCCAGCGTTCCAGCGTGGTTATTTGGGAGCGAGCTTCAGGCCACCCAGTGGCGCCCATGGTGGTGTGGAATGACCTGCGCGGCGGTGAGCGGGCCGCCCAGTTGCAGGCTGAGGGTTTCCCGGTGATGAACATTACTGCTGCCGCCAAACTTGAGGGGGTGCTTGCTGCCCTTCCCGATGGGCGGCAACGGGCCCATGCTGGGGAGTTGGCGTGGGGAACCTTGGAGAGTTACTTGGTCTACCGGTTAACGGACGGGAAGCGCCACATCACCGACCGATCGTGCGCTTGGTCTACGGCTTATCTGGATTTTTTTGACCCCACCCGGTGGAACGAAGCGCTCATTGCGCATCAAGGCTTACCGCTAGAATTTTTCCCCACTCTTTGTGACACCACCGGCAACCTGGGGGTTACCGATGCACAGGTTTTTGGGGCGGCCGTGCCTTTAGGCGCGATGGTGGGCGACCAGCAGGCGGGCATGTTTGCCCATCAGGCGTTGGAGGCTGGGCAATGGAAGGCAACTTTTGGCACTTCGGGGGTGTTGATGATCGCTACCGGCGAGGTGTTGGATGTTTCGTCAGGTTTGGTACCTATGGCATTGGCGGGGTGGGGTGACAAAACTTTGTTGGCGGCCGAGGGGATGGTGCGTAGCGCCGGGGAAATGTTGCCATGGGCCATTGGTCAGGGTTTTGCTCAATCAGTTGAAGAGGTGTGCGCCTTGGCTGGTCAAACACCCGATGCGGGCGGGGTAAGCGTGTTGCCTGCTTTGCACGGGTTAGGTACGCCGCATAACAATCCAACAGCATCGGTGGCGGTGTGGGGCCGTTCAGCGACCACCACGGCAGCCCACTTGGCGCGTGCAGTATTGGAAGGGGTAGCCCTTCGTATGGCCGAAATCGTGGATCTTGCCGTCACCCACCACCCCATAGACCCCACCACCGCGTTGCCTGTTGACGGGGGTCTTACCCGCAGCGACGCGTTCTGCCAAATATTGGCTGACTTGTTGGCTCGACCGGTGACCCGCCTCCATCAAGTAGAGGCCACCGCTTGGGGAGCGGCACGAGCCGGCGCTCAAGGCGTGGGAGTGGAAATAGCTGACTCGACTGATTTTTGCCAACGGTTTAACCCGACGCTAACCCCAACCGAAGCAAGGCAGCGGCTCCACCAATGGCAGGCTCAAACTTTAAACTTTTCTCAAAAGAAAGATAAATCATGACCAACTCCATTCCGTCTAGTTTTACTCACAACGATGCGCTGGTGGTTACCGGCCCACAAGGTCAACGGGCCCATAAGCAGCAGTTTGCTCATCTAACTCGCCTTAAGGAACATCTTTATACAGTTGCTGACGGGGTGTGGTGTGTGGTGGGCAACGGATTGTCAAACCAGACGTTCGTTGAGGGCCCCGAGGGTCTCATTGTTATTGACACCGGTGAGTCAGTAGAAGAAATGGAAGCGGCCTTGCAAGCCGTGCGGGTTTACACTTCGGCGCCGGTGGTGGCGGTTATTTACACGCATTACCACTATTGCAGCGGCACCCAAGCCGTTGTTGATGAAGCGGGTAGCGAGGTGCCGATTTGGGCGCACCATGGGGTGGCCGGCAACTTACAGGCCAGAGGGGCTGAGGTAGGACCGACCGCCGGACGGGGGTTGGTTCATCAGTTCGCCATGATGCTGCCCACCGAAGGGCCTGATGGTGTTACCCATGTGGGGTTGGGGCTTCATTATCGTCGGGCTGAACACGCTCCTTTTACCCCCGGGTTTCTTGCGCCAACTGAGGAAATTACTGAGGCTACGTCAACCATCATCGCTGGTTTGCGCGTTGAGTTAACGCTGGCTCCTTCGGATGCGGACGACAACATCACTATTTTCTTTCCCGACCTTTCAGTGTGTGTCAACAACTTGGTCTGGCCGGCTTTATTTAATGTGTTTGCTATTCGGGGTGAGGCTTACCGTGACCCACAAATTTTGGTTAGGGGCCTTGATGAGATTTTGGGTTTGGAGGCGGAGCATCTAGTGGGCGCCCATGGCCCGCCGTTGAGTGGCGCAGATGAGATTGCCGCCGGGGTAACCGACGCTCGTGATGCTCTGCAGTTTCTTTGGGATCAAACGGTGCGGGGGGTCAATAAGGGTCTTACTCAAGGTGAGTTGATTTCTTTTGTTCAGTTGCCACAACGTTTTGATCGGTCGTTTCTTACCCACCAAAACTATGGCTTGGTTGAGCACCATGTGCGGCAAATTTCTACTGGGTTGATCGGCTGGTTTGATGGTGATGAGGCTTCTTTATTTCCGCTTCCGACGTTAGAGCGTTGCCGTCGACTCATTAAAGGTTTTGGCGGTCGAGTTGAAGTAATTCGGCAAGCACAGGAAGCTCTTGAGGGTCACGACCTTCGATGGGCTTTGGAGTTGGCTTCTTGGCTGGTGCGCAGCGAAGAAGAAGCAGAAACCGGCCGGGCCGATGGAGGCTCAACCACTGAACGGGCGTTACTGGCTGCGGTGTTACGGGCCTTGGGGCAGCGATCCACTTCGGCCAACATTCGAAATTGGTGCCTTACTCGTGCTTTGGAGTTAGATGACCAACTTGATTTGTCTCGTTTTCGGAAACACCGGTTTGGGTATCGGCAAGTGCTTGTCGGAGATCCGGTTTCGTTTATTCACAGTTTGCGGGTGTTGCTTGATCCTTCTTTCGCAGAAAACACAGACGGCCACTTACGGTGGCGCATCACCGATGGGCCAACAACAGGTTTACGCATTCGAGGCCAGGTTGCGGTGCCTACTGACGGGAAGGGAGCCGACTTGGAGATTGTCTTGACTCATGCCGCCTTGGCTGATCTTTTCTCGGGTCGTATCGTTTTCTCTGAGGCTGTTGCCGCAGAGGTAATTGCCGTCAACGGCGATTTAACCTCCGTTAAGAAACTGTTGGCCTGTTTTGAACACTCGGGCTTACGCGGTTAATCATCCATACGGGCGCGTGCCACCCACAATTCAGGAAGTAGCGCCGACCGGATGAGGTAAGTCGTCTCCCATCGGGTTCGTAGAGGCTTCCTCCGCAAAGGTTTCTATACTTAACCGCTCGTTGATTCCCTTCATTCACCAACCTGATTGGACGCCCTATGACTGCCATCTCGCATCTTTCCCCTCCGTTAACTTTGTTGGATTTGATTCCGCGTTCTCGTCTCCGTGATCTCCTCGCAGTTTCTAGCTTTGCTTTATTCACGGCTGCTGCGGCACAAATCACTATTCCTTTAGGTTTCACCCCCGTTCCGCTCACCGGTCAAACTCTGGTGGTGTTGTTGGCCGGCGGTGTTCTCGGCGCAAAACTTGGTGCCGCTGCGCAAGGCCTCTACGTCATTTTGGGAGCTGTGGGCCTTCCTTTCTATGCCGGTGGTCAGGGGGGTTGGGAAGCAGCGACCGGGTCGACCGCCGGTTACCTTGTCGGCTTCGTGATGGCCGCCTTTGTGGTGGGTGCCATGGCGGAGCGTGGACATGACAGGAATCTTGTTACTTCGCTTCCTGCCTTTTTAGCGGGCAGCATCATCATCTACGGTATGGGGGCTTCTTGGCTTGCCTACCGCCTCAACATTCCGCTCACTGCGGGGGTTGGCGAACCTAGTGCCATTGCTTATGGCGTCGCCCCATTTTTGGTGGGCGATCTGTTGAAGGTTGCGGCGGCCGGTGTGTTGCTGCCTACCGTTTGGCGTTTTAGCGAACGGTAAGTTTTTTTACCCCATGCGGGTGCGTATGGCCCAGAGTTCGGGGAAGTAGCGCTGGTCGGTGGTGTGTTTAAGCCATTCCACACCGGTCGAACCCCCGGTACCGGGTTTGTAGCCAATGGTTTTGGCTACCAGTACATAGTGGTGCCAGCGATAGCGCGAGATCAGTTCGTCGAGCGCCACAAGACTCTCCCCTACTTGGTAGAGGGTGTTACTCGGTGTGGGGTCTTGGTAAATGTCGAACCAGGCTTGTTCTACGCTGTCGTCGGCTTGGTAGGGCAACGACCAGTCGTGGTTTAAAGCGGCGGCCGAGATGGTAAACCCTTGGCGGTTCAACAAGGCAATGGTTTCGTCGTAGAGGCTGGGGGTTTCGAGGGCTTCTTTCATGGCTGGCCAAATGTGGGGCACGTTTTCATGGGCGCTGGCCATTCGTTGATCTTTGTTGCCCAATACGAACTCTACGTGGCGGTACATGAACGAGAGTTGGCCGGAGGCTTGGTCGAGGTAGTTGCGAAACTGGTTGAACCCTTCGGCCGAAACGGTGCCCACCACGTCCCAAGTTTTGATAAGTAGCCGGACAAACTCTTTGCTGCGTTCCAAGATAAAGAGTGCGTCATCGACGGCATCTACTTTGATACGTTCTCGAGCGTTGTAAAGCTCGTGGTGGAGACCTTTGAACAAGAGTTCTTTGGTTTGGCCCATGATGTAGAAGCACATCTCGTCGTAGGCATCGCTGCGGGTGTTTTGTAGCGAGAGCAGCAGGTCGATGCTTTGGTAGGCGATGTAGGGGTTCGTGGTGTCGGCGAAATCTACTCGCGGTTGGCCTTCGGTTTTTTTTACTTGTTCGGCTCGGGTGTCGTCGGTGGTGATGCCCATGGGGCGCGGGTCTATACCGAGTTCTACCCCTTCGGGGTCCACAATGCGGGGGGTTACGGGTTTGAAGTTCGGCAATGGGTGCTCCTTGTTAAACGTTCATCAGAGAGATTAGGTGCTGAGAGGTAGGGGTGCTGAGGTCGCTGAGTTCGAACACTACGTCGAAATGGTTTCGCCCCGCTATTTCGTATTGCTGGCATTCGGTGCCTTGGGCTTGGAGGGCGGCGGCGAACGCTTGGCTTTGGGCTTTGAACTCGGTTGTTTCGTTTTCTCCCCAACACACCACGCTGGAGGGAAAACCAGGTTGAGGCTGGACGCTGAGCTCTTGGGCTTGGGTTTCATTGAGTTGCAGGGCTTCGTTGATTGAGGTGCCGACTAGGGGGACAAGGTCATAAATGCCGGAAAACAAAACGGTGGCCTTAACAGAAACCGAGTTGGCCACCATGGCTGCTAAGTGTGCTCCGGCCGAACTACCGGTCAACACCATGCACTCGGGGTCTAGGTTGAGTTCTGTGGCGTGGGTTTTGAGGTGCCGTATGGCTTGGCAGCATTCTTCGGCTATTTCGGCCAGGGTGGCGTGGGGGGCCAGGGTGTAGTCCAACGCGGCAAAGGCCACGTTATTTTTGACCCAACTTGGAGCAGCAAAAGATGATTCGCTCTTGGAAAGTTCTTGCCAGTAGCCGCCGTGAATAAATACTACGAGGGGGGCCAGGTCGCCGGGGGGCAAGGTGGGCAAAAAGAGGTCCAAGGTTTGGGCAGGTTGGGGGCCGTAAGCCGCTTCTTGGCCGGGGCCTATTTCGGCACGGGCGGCTGCGCTTTGGGTGGCATAGGCATCAACAAAAGGCTGGTAGTTACCGCCGATGCATGAGCTTGGCGAGTAGGCCTCTTCTCGTTGGGCCGCCGTCATGGTGGGCCATTGCACGAGGTGTTCGGTGAGGGCCATTACTTGCGTGGTTCGCGGGGCAGGCCCAATACTCGTTCGCCTAAAATATTGCGCATAATATTTGAGGTGCCGCCCATGATGGTGTAGCCGGGGGCGTAGATCAAGCCTTTTACGTCGTCGTTCCACAGGGTGGCGGCAGCACCAAGGGTTTTAAAT
>Ga0209657_1001566_pt1 | contig 13711 bp, 17 predicted proteins | sample SaaInlV_100m_DNA_FD_184650 | JGI IMG/M metagenome (GOLD analysis project Ga0209657, IMG submission 184650) | Marine microbial communities from expanding oxygen minimum zones in the Saanich Inlet - SI037_S3LV_100m_DNA (SPAdes) (version 2) | ecosystem: Environmental > Aquatic > Marine > Intertidal... | reverse complement strand
TCCGTGACTATCTGTATAATCTTCATCAAGCCCGTACCAACTCACTAAACTAACTTGGTCTGCTGAACTTAGGTCTGCGTACTTCTTATACATTACACCTTGTACTTCTGATGCGGATAAGGCACGACTCCAGATTCCTACGTTGGCTATTGAGCCGTCAAAATATTCTGTTGTGCCACCCGATGAGCCGATAAATGGATTAGCGACACCAGAAGCACTGATGCCATTCGTTACGTTGTCTGAATTTATTAGAACACCATCAACATAAGTCTTTCGATTACCAGATGAATCATGAGTTGATGCGACATGAGTCCAACCCGAAATTGTAGGTAAGGTGGTATCTAATTCAGAATAAGACGAGCCATTATTCGTTCCGAGAGCCAGAACTGTATCGTTGACTTGCAATGACCATAAAATTCTATTATTACCATCTTCTTTTCTGAAAATATGCTTGTTCCCCGTAGATGCCGTGAAATTAACCCAAGCAGATAAAGTTATCTCGGAAGAGAAATCAAAATCAGCATCATCACTCACTTCAACATAATCATCAGTACCATCAAACGAAGTTGAGCCTGCGGATGCGTGGGAGATTGGGTTGTCTTGGTGAATCTTGAAATTGAAAAATAACTTTAGGTTATCTCTCACATAAGTGACTATACTCGCAAATGCACCCCTAGCAAGGGATATTCCTAAGCCTAGCACGGATTAACCTAGGTAAATAATACAAAGACCAGCGTTCACAGTAACCGCATTCCATCTGCCGTATATTGTTACTCCTGCTGGGAATACATCTGTATTAACAATAGAGTTTCCGTGTGTGGATGTTCCTGTGCCTGTGATAGCTGCACTGGATTGAGTGAGTGTGGTAAAGGTTGTATCTTCAAGCATTGTGATTGCTACTACCGTACCTAGACTTGTTCCTGATTCAGCACTATCTAAAACTGCTGAACCTGCTTGCCCTAACCCTAGGTTACCTGACTCTTTTACTGTGTACTTGTGAATGTCAGCCATTACTATTTATCCTATTTCCACCGCCACCGCCACTAGGGCATTTATATTAATTAAATTAAGTTTGGAACTTTTACCATCCTAGTTCCACCTACCTTGTCTTTCTTACGAACACCGAAGCGTCTTACTGCTTCATTAAATTTTTTGTCATATACAGAGGCTATAAGCATAGTACTCTGAATAACATTCGGGTCTTTAGCTGTTCCAGCCTTATCGTAATATAGCTTACTCTTTACATAATCTACTATAGCTAAATGTAATGCATTATCTATATCTAAAGTGCTAGTTAAGGTTGTAACAGAATCTGGTTCTGCATAATATTGAATCATTAATCCATTAACTAGGGATTCGGATATAGCCTTCCATTGCTTACGTGCTGTAGTCCTAGTATCTCCATCTGCATCTACTTTACTTAATAAGGCTAGTTTATCTCCCTCAATAAAATAAAGAGCTTGATTCTCTGGATATTTAATATTACTACTCAATGCGCCTGTACCTTCAGTTGTAGTAGCAAATGTAAAACCAGTATTAAAGTCTGTTATATTTTGAGTGTTACCGGCTTTTGCATTGGTTACTGTAACTATATTTGAAGCAACAGACACTGACCAATTAGCATTATTCGTTATAGCTACCCCTAAGTTATTAGCTACTGTATTAGCAGAGTCTTGTGCGACGACATTGACTTCAATTCCACCGTCATAGCCAGATGGGCTTGGGTCGGTAGCTCCACTAGCTATATCAAACCATACATAATACTTTTTCTCTGAATATCCTACTCCTATTGTAGAATCAGCCTCAAATGCGTATATAGTAAAATAGTCCGCATTGTCTATGCCGAACTCAACCTGACTGCAAGTTATAGTAGAAATTTGTTGAGCTAATGCCATATTAATTTGGTACGTTTAATGCTGATTCTCCACCTGCATCTGCAAGTAGTAATTCTTTGTCAATTAACCTTGGGATATTTATATAATCTCCATCGTTATCTAATAAAAAGACTCTTAATACTTTATTCACTTCTAGCTTATTACTACCAGAATCAGAAGAAGAGTCTGCTAAATCGTAATACATCAGGTCTGCTGTAGTATGCATCTTAGCTTGAGCTACTTTAGTTTGATATAATCCCACCTCAACTAATGCATCATTGATTAGATTAAGTACATAATTTTCTGGAACGTCTGGGAATACTTGACGCACCCTACTTACTAATTGTTTTACCGTTATAGAATGTACAGCCATTATTCTCCACCCATTAATAATTTAAGACCTTTATCATAGTCAGCTTGTAGCTTCTGTTGCTGTTTTTCATACCAAGAATACTCAGTATTATCAACATTTAACCTAGCTTGTATCTCACTTGCATGACCCTGAGCCGTAGACAAGTAAGCGTTTATTTCTTTTACTCTCATATCTCCTATTGCAGTCCACTCTGAAAGATGAGCTTGTGCTCTTCTTATTTCTGTTTGTGCAATGTTTAAAGCTGAAGAAACTATTTCAACATCTTCATTTGCCTGAGCACCAAATGCATCTGTATCTGATGAAGGTTGATTATTATTAACTACATTTTCAGCCGCATCTAAAGCATTCTTAACTCTTGTTAACTGAGAATCATCTGTAAGAAAAGTAGACTCGTCTCCAAAAACAGATTCACTATTTGCATTTTCAAACTTGGCAACAGCCGCATTAGCTGAAGCTGTAGCATTTGTTAACGCATCATTTAATTTAGTAAAAGATGCTGTTATATTTGTATTGCCATGCTTTGCTGTCATTAACTGCTGTAAAGCTTTTATAGAAGCATATAGCACTACTAAGTATTCAGCTTCATCTGGGAATACTGCTATAGCAGAGTCTGCGCTAGCATCTACGGTTGGGTATTGAACCTCTGAATATTTACATGCCCCACTAGCAGGCAGTACGTCAATAGTATTATTCTTTATAAAAAATGCTGGGTCTGTAGCTGATGCGTATTGCATATCTACCGTATCTGCTGCCCTACCAGCTAATAGAGCTGGAATCTTCCTACATGGTTGGTCTATAGTTCCGTCATTTCTAGTAATGAATAAAACTTTACCAGTATTTAACGTGTTCGGAGTCCCCGATGTAAATGTTGCCTCTGAAGCACATAAAACCCTTAATCCATCAGGCATTACATTTATAATCTCTTTAGCCCCATCACCCATCCAAGTATCCATAGCAGCTTGGTCTGTGAATGTACCAATAAGGTCTTGTATCTGTGTGTCAAAAGCCACTATCTAACTCCAGCTTGTTTAACTTTGTCTGCCCAAAATTTGTCACTCTTATCCTGCTTATTTGATATAATCTGTTTAGTATGTTCTTCTATTGTAGTACTAGAGAACTCAACATCAGTCCGCTTTCCAGCTTCTGTACCCATATGTAAATTAGTAGTAAATGCAGGCTGTGAAGCTTTATCTCCACATTCTCTACAGTAGAACCAATTATCTGGGTTTGGTGTTTTACATTTATAGCAATTCATAGTTTTCCTTTTAGATTTCGGGGGCAGACTTTTATTGACCACCCCCACAGTTCTATACTGTTAATCCTTATTTATTTGGATTATGACGTTGTTATACTATTATCTAGCGCTGATACACCACTAACATACCAGCTAATTCCATCTGAAACAAGACTCATCCAATCACCTTGATTGGCTGCAGTTCCGATAATGAAATTACTTTTACCTGTTGCTCCGGCAGAACCGTTAGCATCTTCAGTAGTATCAACCTCACCCTCTAAGACTCTACCATACATTATGGCTGAGCCAGCGGCAATCGTGATAGCACCAGTTGGCGTATCTTCTGCTACAAATAACTTATATTGTAGCCCTACACTCACTGAAGGAAGCGTAATTGTATACGCACCACCAGCTGAGTCTAAGAAGAAGCATGAACCACTTTGGTCTGCTGTTAATGTAGCTGCTGCTGTAAGATTTATAACCTTAGCGTCTAAATTAGACTTGCTACTATTTTCGTTAAGATAATCTGCTCTCATGACTAGACTCCCTCTATGTTAATAAGATAATGAGACTCTGGAAGCACTACTTCTAATCCAGCTTCTGTAAGAATCATATCTTTGCGAAGGTCTTCATCGGCCGATTGTACATTACTGACAACGTGAGTGTCACGATTGACACCGTTACCAACTAATGGACGATAAGCAACTTTTTCCATATCAACTAACTGCAAGAAACCTGATGCGAAACCACGAAATAGTGGTTCTTTTATCAAGTTCATTGTGCCGTGAATAGTCTCAATAACCATAACTTTATGTCCGAATGAACCTTCAGATTTTTCAAAGTTATACCTATTAGCCATTCGTGCGCCACCATCAGCAGAACCTAGTGAAGCATCCATAAAGAACCCATCACCAAGCTTGTTGAAGAATGTGATTGCAGGTAAACTAGCTAAAGCTAATTTAGAATCTGAACCGCCACGTGCAGGGTCGTATACAACTTCAAAATCCGAAAGGATTCTATCGTATGTTAACTGTGCTGTAGTAGAACTACGAAAGTATGGTGAGCCAGATGTATAAGACAAAGCACTGTCATCAGTGACAGCAGTACCATTCTTAATACAATGTCCTGAAATACCCTCTGTGTACTGAATCCCTCCACTTGTTGCACGTTGACCGAAGAGCATAGCTCTTTCAATGTCAACCTTATGCTCACGTAGTTTAAGATTCCAAATACGCTGCCATTCATCTGCGTAGCCACGATATTTCGTAGCACGTGATGTATTAGACATTTCACATGCAGTCTTAAAGATTTGAGTATAACCGTAGTCATGCTCAAGTTCTTCTGACCATACGTCTGGTGAACCAGTGCCTTCTGCAAAAGAAGTACCAATTACAGTACAGTTTGCATTATTAGCGCCGGTTTCAGCTCCATCAATAGATGAGATTGTCTTACCTGTAAATGAGGTATCTACCCCATTATCAACTGGTGCGCTTTCCACCCTAACTATGATTGTTTCTGGTGCATTACTTTCAGTATATGCAACTGCAAAAACCATCCCTTTAACTAACCAATCTACAGATGCTCCACCGGATGTGTCTACACTATATGCTAATGATGAGCCAGCCGCTGGAATTGAATGTGCACCCTTTAATAAGAATGAACGGTCTGTGATTGCTATTTTAGTTCTATCTTCCAAGAACTTGAAGTGTGGGTCGTCCGTTGGGACTTTAGCTACTTTTGAAAGATACACGAAGAACGGTGATTCCTCAGGTGCTAAGTCTGCCACACGGTCGCTGAAATTATATAATCGCCTTGTATGGAAATCTGTATTAGATTGCCCTACGTCGCCGACTTTCAGTGAACCCTGATTATATGTCGCCATTTAAAAACTCCTAAGTTTTTATATTTTGTTTCTATTTGAGACGCTCATAATTCCGCCCCAGACATCATCTATTTCAGAAGGTTTTTTTGCCGCACCGCCTTGAACTATGCCCGCAGTAGTTGGTAAGGCCTGAGACCTTTGTACTGCTGCTATGTTCGCTTCGGTGGCTTTGCTTACCGGGCCACGATGTTTCCTATAGACATCAATTAAGATATCTAATGGGACTTCATCTCTTGGCTTAGTGGCAAACTCTAAAAACTCGTCAACTTGTGACGAATCTTCCATACCATACTTTGTAGATAATTCCTGTTTCAGATTAGTTAACGCCATTTGTTCCTGTACTCCAGCAAACCGTTTTTCAACTGCTTGCTCTACAAAGGCCTTCTGTTGGCCAACCCTCATCTCGTATGAAGGGGAACCTTCTTTGTAGTAAGCATCCCAAGGGTCAAAGGAATCTTCATCGACTCCATTCTCCTTCACGGGTGCTTCCTGTTTTGTGCCACCTAGGGTCTGCCTCATTGCGTCCACAACGTCCGGTCGATTTTTCAAAACATCTCCGAGTTGCTGGTACTTGCGTAAATCCTTGACTTCCACATTAAGCTTATCATATTCAGCGGTCTTTCTATCGTACATGGATTGAAACTTCTTAGCCTCATCTCCATCTCCTATATCCGCTGACTCTTGGACGACAACTGGGCCATCCTCGATTTCAACAATTTGATTAACATCAGATTCAAGAACTTCTCCTTGTACTCCCTCTATGTTGGCACTATCTTCGTTTGTAGTATTATCCATTTTATTGATTCCTTTTGTTTGTTAGCTTCACCATTTTAGATGTCTACAAAATTAGAACCAGTATAGCGTTCCTACACTTTTTCCATTCTACTTTTGTCGGATTTTAAAATCGCCTCTTCTGTGTCCAATACATGACCTAACTTATCTAGGCTAGATTTTGCATTATACTTTGCGCCACTTACAACTGCGTCAAGCTTAGTCTTAAATTTCTGAGTTTCGACTCGCTTATTAGAGTGAACTAATTCACGTTCTGAAGTCTGTAAGTCACCACTCACTTTTTTAAGTTGCTCTTCGAGTTGCTTAATATGGTTCTGAAGTTGAGCCATTTGGCCCTTGCGTTTTAAAACACCTTCTTTGTCAAAGATTTCAGTCTTTTTCAAAACCTCGACATCATCTACCAGATTCAATTTATACGCTTCAAGATACATATTGTATTCAGCAACACGATTTGAAGGTAACGTTGAACCGGATATCATTCTCACATCATAGTTGCCTATAGTAATATCATTACTAATGGCTTCTACTTCTTGAGCCCTATCGTCGTACATTGTATTGACAGTGAACTCGGTCATGTCATTATTTGGTTGTACAATTCTAAATGTTTTTTGGTAGCTATAGTGTCCCTTGGCTAGATTATATAAACATTTGCCAATCCTATTTAAACTACCTTCAATATCTCTTAACTTAGCTTTACCACGAGACTCTCCCATTTCAGACAACATGGCCGTACCACGTACAGTCTCTGGAGCACCATCCTTAAAGCCTTGTAATAACTCAGGGATACCAAAGCTCAAATCTATATAGTGCTCTATCCTCCCTATCATATTATAAAACTCTCCAGATAAAGATTGTGGCGCAGGGAAGTGTGGTGCACCGAACTCGGGATTATAAGGTATCACAGCATTGGGTTTAGCCCAATCCTGCTCCAACTGCGCCATATCGTCTATGCTCCCTTCTGGGACTAAAAGTTTAAGTCCAGCAGATGACTGAGCATGTGATAAAGTAAGAGAGAATAACTTATTTAATAATCTTTGAGAGTCTTTTACTTTACTGATATCTGATTTGGGGAACGGAGTACCAGTCCAAATATTAGGTACTGGGACTATTGGGTAAATATCAGTATTTAGAATACTCTCATAAAGTAAAACGTCTCCCACGGTAGCGGAGACTTTAATTCTTGTTTGGCCTACTTGTATAGCTTCTATAAGCCCTGCTTCTAAAAGAAGCTTATTCTGTTCTATGAATTGAGCATACTGCTCTTCATTTAATATGGCTTCCTGCCCATCCTCTTTATTAAACATCCTGTAGAATGGAACCTTAATTTTTGTAAATCGCTCTAATATCCTATACTTGTCTAGGCTATGCAGGTTGCGATTATAAACGGAATCCGGTGTAAATGAATTAGAACTATTTCTACGAGTTGATGACGGATAATCATCTTCTTGAGAATGAGTCTCAATATCACCTAGATGTTCTTCTACTTGTGGGTATAAATTAACTAACTGGTCTTCAGTTAATATAGTAGAGAGTATCATACCTGAAGCATCATCAAAATATCTATTCCTAGATGCGGGGTCTACATAAACACGGAATGGGTCTATATATGTAAATTTAACTTCTCCACGACCATAATCATCTTCCGGGTCTATATAAGCATAGAAATAACCAACACCACATGTTGTATAATCGTGAACAACTTGCTTGAATTGTGTATCTCCCTCAGAGATATCCCATATATATTCTAAAATTGTACGCCATACTACGGCTATCCTACTATCGGAATCTTCTCTACCTATCACGCTAAACTTCGGTGAACGAGATGTCAATAGTGATTTAAGTTTCTCTACAGCCGCATATACACGGTCTATAATAAAATCACCCTGACCTATAGCACGAAGAGCATCAGACTCATCTTGACTATAATGGTTGCCAAGGAAAAAATCTATAGAGTCTCTAGCTTCTAAATCCCAAGAAGACCTAGCGTCTCGCCAGATTTGCCATAACTGCTTATTAATTTCAGCATGATTCTCTGTATTCTGCTCAAGCTCTCTTATACTAGAAATGATACTTCTCCAAAATTAGTAAAATATTATACTATAATATAAGGCAAAAGTGCCCTTAAGTCAAGAACTATTTTAAATTCTTTGGCCGGTCATCCAAGAGACCACCTTTGTCTTCACAGAGCCATTAGACTTCTTTTCCATCTTATCTTCGAATAGCGTAGCATCGAATCTTTTACTTAGAGGTGTTCTGGCGTTATTTACCGCATACCACAGTGCGTCCATACAATCATCATTCTTTGATTTTGGGAACTGAAACATCTCATCTACTATCTCAGTATGTTTTCTTTTTATATATAACTTACCACGATTTACAATAGGGCATAAGAGTGATTCAAGTCTGTCTTCTTTTTTAATCCCTGACGGTGGCCTAACTCCAAGAGCAACTCCCGGCATTACCTTTCTATCATTACCAGATAGCTTATTAACTGCATCTTTAATTACTCCCTGCGCACCAACAAGCTCTACATTAACTCTCTTAACTGGTGAATAATCTTTCGCATACTCATATATCTTATCAGGCATCTCATATAGAGGAAAATGCTCCCTGAAGTAATCTATTATATAATAGTTCCTATCGCTATCTACTCCTACTACCATAATCACTTGGTAATCATGACTAGAGCCAGATTCATAAGCTAAATCAACACCCATGTACACATTGATTGGAATAGCCTCTTCACTATTTACGAGATACGCAAATCCATTCCTTGATTCAAATTCGTGATTATAGTTACTAATCTTGTCTATCTTAAACTTTGCGTTTTCTAAATCACGAGCCTCATTCAAATATTCCTGTGCGAATTTATGAACCAGCCCCACATCGGCGAATCTACGCTTAATATCAAGTAACTTTGACTTTGAGAAATATGAAGGCCACAATGCGTTACCATCGGCATCAATGGCTTTGTGATACATTACATCCCAAGCATATTCCCTTTTATCACGCTTTGCTTCTGAATATCCATCATATATGCTTTGTAAAAATGAATCAAAATGAACAATAGTCCCAACGAGCCATACAGACCCCTCATTTCCTGCTGAATTTTCTAATGCGGGTTCAACTGTGGACATCACCCATTCCTTGATTTCTGTCCGTCTTTGTGGTGTTTTTGTATTCAATTCAGATTCGAAATCATCCAATATAATCTTTGTGTATCTTAAGCCTAATTGAGACCTACCACGTAACCTCTGTGAAGTACCCTTAGCTATTATCCTATCTCCCCTACTAGTGGTAAACTCTTTCTCTGTCCACTTATTCCCACGAATATCGCCAAAGTAATAATTTAATGCGGGGTTTATCTCTATATGGTTCTGTATGTATTTAATATGGTCTATAGCTTGAGATTGCTCTTCTGCTACCCAAGCCATGAATTCTTTCTTACCCTCAGGGTTAAAATATAACTTATATAAAAGAGCGCACTTAACTAGAGAGCTTTTAGCGTGCCCCCTAGGTAATATAATACAATTACGTTTTTTATCATCATCTAGAAGTAGATTACTTAATTCGTAGTGATATGGAGCTGGGGTCGATTTCATAAAATCTTCCTGCAGAAACAGTTGCCCAAAGGAAATAATATCCTTTTTAGCGAGCTCTAATACTCGTTCCTTTTCGGAGACATTATTTTTATTTATGTTAAAATCTGGATTCATTATATTTTAAATTAATACCTGTAGCCACATCATCCAAAGTAATCATTTCCGTGACATCCAATCCTGATTAGGGACTAAAGAGAATATTTGACTATACTGCATCTGGGCTGGGCCGATTGTATATATCCAAGCTTCTGTCTCAGTCTCATCGTTATATGCTTTTATACGTCTACGCTCATACAGCCCGTCTCCTATACCCTCGTATTTATCGAAACCAACTAGGTCATAGCGGTCAACGTCCATAATCTCAACAACAACACCCTTTGCTTCTCTATTCATTAGTATAGCTGGGTACGCACTATGCCCCGGGTAGACAAGACTATATCCATCCACCTTCCAAGTATCACGTTTACCGTTTCTTAGTGTTCCGTATACTGCTAACTTATCAGTCTTCATCTATACCTACAAATTCATAATTAACATCATAATTTGAATAATAATCCTTAATATCCTCTATGTAACCCGTATCTGGAATAACCGGTAATCTATTGTTATAATACCTATCATAGATTTCATTAGCTATGTATTCACGAGTAGGTTCACTATTTAGTTCATATCCATTATCTGATGCATCATCAAGAACCTGTATGCATATATCAAATAAACTCATTTTATCCTTTTCCTTTTATACTTCTGTTTCCCTCTCGGCATTAACAAGCTGTTTAACCGGCGAGCTCAATGCGTCAAGTTGTTCACTTGAAAAACCTTGAAATAGTGTAACGGATTCTGACCTCTTATCAGTGTCCTTCATTCCAGCTATTGTTACTAATTCCTTTAGTACGGAAACTTTATCTGAATCCTTAGCATTAGATGACTCAACTATTTCTTTCATCTTCTCAAGTAGATATAAGGGAGTAATCTCAGCCTCATATAATATCTTATCTATTTCTTCTCTTACCAAATTTCTAACCCTATCTGTTTTTAATAAAATTCCAGATTCTTGTTTTGCGTAATTCCTATTATTTGTTGGGTATGCATGTATAAACGCATCTACTACATCCTCACCCTTCGCTACGTACTTAGCAAATAAAAACTCGCTATTAGTTGAGTCCTTCCTGTCTCTACGTATCTCGTATGAACTCTTATTACTGGTACTAAAGCTATATATATTCTTTGGAATATCCCCTTCCATGAGATATTTGTCCATACATATCTTAGAACCTAGTATAGTCCTTACATACCGTCTACCTCCGTCTTTACCAAGAGTGGTCTTTAATGCACCTCTCCTTAAAATCTGACAAATCTGACCATCATCAACCCTTACCCAATCACCCTCCTCAGCTCCACGCCAATTCTCAATAATGCTAGAATCCGGTTGTTCAGTCCTGAACTCATCCTCATCAGCGTAAACTTTATGTATTACGCCTTTTATAGTCTTTGTCTTCAAATGTTCCCGTTAATGACCTTTCCTTGTACAACAGTGACACCATCTACTATTTGATGTAATGTAACATTGAAATTACCGTTCTTATGAAACGTAACTACAGCAAATCCATGTTGCCAATTATGTTTTCTATTACCAAGCCACCCATTAGCATCGTCACTCATGTCCTTTAAACACCCTATGCTCCAAGCACTCTTCACTCCATCAATGTGAGTCACAGAGGATTGTTGTATATCATGATGATGTCCATACATAACATTACCACCCAATCTAAGCAAGTGATTCCTAGTATGGCTAATACCTGCAAAATGATGACCGTGATAGAAGTTTAACTTACCAATCTTTAGATACTTCCCAAGAGCGTGATACTTATACCCTCTTTCTTTTAATCTCAGTGCTTTAGGCACTAAGTACCTGTCTGCAAGGTACGGGTTCTCCTCAACGAAGTTATTTAACCACTCTTCATGGTTACCGCATATAAAATGCCTATCCTTAACATTCGCCTTATCTAAAGATTTATCAATAATATCCATACCCTTGTTAACTAATCTAATATCTTCGTCAACAAATGGTATTTGATACTCTAATGGAGGTCTCTTTTTCTTCTTCCATTGCCAATGTGAAGCACTCTTCCACTCGCCCGTATCACCTAAATCAATATAGATATCAGGTTTTACGAGCTCAATAGCCTTACATACCGCTTTGACAGCCGGAGCATCATGTAGTGGAAAATGCTTATCAGGTGTAACAATAGCAGTCTTTAGTTTCATTTTGAAACCACCTTAAGCACATTCACTATAATCATAATTATAATACTCTCCACATACAACAGTAATAACTTTATTATTTTCCCCATTTCCCCTCTGAGACTATCTTAGCTATTACAGCATAATTAGCCAAATCCATGAAAGAGTCCATAACTGACTCATTCTGTGGCTTTTCATTCTTTTTAATAACTAAGTTTATTAGTCTATTTATTTTATCATTCATTCTTACTACAAGAGCCATTAAGCTCATCCTGACTTCTTCATCTGTGGCTAGTTGTGTTCCCATAGCAATATTACCCGGCCCATAATCAGATTGCTTATACATAAAGACACGGTACATCTCGGCAAGACAATCCTTAAATTCACTAGACATTACAGGAAATTCCTTCTCGCACTGCTTTATTACGCTTTCTGTGCTTTTTTCCATACAAAACTCCCAACTCCAAGTTGTAACATCCCATTAGCAATAGTATCAATCATAGACTCTGAATGGTCTTGAAATCCACCATTCGTTAACATTACATGTATAATCTCATGCAATAGGGTTTCTTCCTTCCTAGATGCATTCATACCGCTATCTAACTCTATAGTACACGTCCTAGCGTCATGAAGCCCTAATAGCACCTTACCGTCTTCTGTTAATACTTCACCACGTTCCTTAATTGTATATCCATGTCCACCAATACTTAATTTCATTCTTTATCCCTTATTTTGTATACCAGCATCATGATACTTCCCATCAGATAATCCCGGTACAACGATGTTATTAAAATAATCACAACCTTTTTCAACTGAGCAAGGCACATTAGCATAATTGGAATCAATCTTGATAATCAACCTGCCGTTTTCACATTTCATCATACACCCCAGACAGCTCCCTGCGTCCCAGTTTGCACAACTTTTCATCGCAATGTTTCGTAATTTACTCATATTCTAAGGTATAATATACTAAATAACGAGCACTAAGTCAAGAACTAAATTGAAAAAACATCAGGGGAGTTTATAAAATTCTATATAGACTCTCAATTTATTTTCAACCTTTTTAAAATATGTCTTGCGTTAAGGGCTGTTATGTCGTAAATTATACTCGGGTTTTAAGCCATAGTTCTATTATTTAAGCTTCTGTAATTTATGCTCCCCAAAGAAAATAACTACCTATCGGTAGTTAACAAAGAAAGGTACTCATTGAAATGAACGGAAAAGGCGACAAGGACAGAACCAAGGACTTAAAATCATTCAGGGACAATTATGATAAGATTTTCAAAAAAGTCCACAATACCCCCAAAATGGATAAAACTGACCAAACCCTGATATCCATACCAAGAATCAATTTAAAAGCCGTAACGATACCAAAAAACGCCAAATAACAGTATTCCGGCATCCCACTTCACTACAATATATAAGTAATAGGCAATCTAGTGAAAAAATATACACAATTTTTAGAAACTCCTTGTTTTCTTGCCCAACTGTTTTTATATTCTGTATAAGCAAAAGGGTTGAAAACAATGAATTACGGAATAATTGAGCAACATGACGGCGTTATCTGGCACATGATACGTGGAAGAGCATTCACCAATAAGATATCACACCTATACCCGCCAACTACGTTCAAAGAAAAGATAGACGCAGAAATAACTCTCTACTATATAAAATCATTCAGAGAGCCTACAGACGAAAGAAGACCTTCTA
>Ga0209657_1001558_pt1 | contig 13736 bp, 20 predicted proteins | sample SaaInlV_100m_DNA_FD_184650 | JGI IMG/M metagenome (GOLD analysis project Ga0209657, IMG submission 184650) | Marine microbial communities from expanding oxygen minimum zones in the Saanich Inlet - SI037_S3LV_100m_DNA (SPAdes) (version 2) | ecosystem: Environmental > Aquatic > Marine > Intertidal... | reverse complement strand
AGGGAAAGAGGGCAAAGTTGGAATGTCATCACATCATATACAAAAAGACACAGATAAAGCTTGCCTTAATAGAAAACAACGGATGCATACTTTGCAGAAGATGTCACAAGGAGTTGCATGTGTTAAATCCTATAAAATTTGGTAAAAGAAAAAATCTATGATAATATTTTCTTCTTTTGACGCAAGATGAAAGACTGAACACCTGCACGCTGTCTTATTTTTTTACAATCGTCACAGTATCGCCTGCGTTTGGTTCTGGAACCCAGGTCTATAGGTCTACCACATGAAACACAGGAAGCAAGAGCCCACATTTCAGTCAAGTCCTCCAAGCAGTATGAATATGCCTACGACATGTGCCGCAAAAACAATGCCAAGTATCATGACAGGTACCTTTATTAACATATAAAACTAAACAATTAATGTCTATATAAAGTTTACCCTAGGTGTTTGTCCTGATGTATCTTATCTAATATTTTCTTGTCTATTCTAATATGATGTTGTAATAAATTTACTGCAGCCATATGTACACTTTTAATCTTATCTGAATGATGTCTGTCCTCGTGACATGAATGCCAATACAAATGACATTCTCCACAAAAGGCCTGGAAATTTGCACCTTCTCTGCCATTAATAATACCATTAGCAAATTCTGGATATATCTTGACAGGTTGTATATGATTAACTTCTGTTGCTTTATTTGTGCATTTTTTACCATTACAATCTACACCCTCACATGTAGGATGTTTCTCCAAATACTCCCATTTTTTTAACTTGTCTGGGTAATGGTTTGTAGGTTTTCCATTAATTTGATTTAAATAAGGATCATCATATTTTGTTTTTTCATGACCCAAGAACATCCGGTATTTTTTACATGCCTTTCTGTAATTTTCATCAGATATATCGGGGTCATCTTTCCTGAATTTTAAAAGAAATTTGTTGTATTGTTTTTTGTGATGTACTATATTATCAAAAAATTCATCTGGCTCCTCACCTAAAATCCAACACATTTTATAAAGAGAATTTATTATCTTTCTAGAATTACTGTCATCCATATTTATTTCGTTTTTTATAAAAAGTGCAATAATTGGAATCTTCATAAAATTATCCATTGTTTGTAATGACTTCTTACTTGTGATATTCGTGGTATTAAGGAGGAACAAATTTTTCCAATCACTATTAAATTGCATTGGTCTAGATACTGGTTTTTTTAAACCATATTTTTTTACCCAATCATAAAATGTTGAATGGCCAATATCAACCAATGACATTAATTGTGGTACTTGGTAATTATATGGTGATTTTACCAAAGTTCTTAACATTTCTAGTTTTTTTTCTTTTTCACGTCGATTCATACCTTTACCATAATATTTCATTGTAATATAGTATAGGTTTTACCCTAGGTGTTTGTCCAGGGCCCCGTCTTGGGAAACCTCTGGTTTTATCTTAAAGTCACACCAGTACTTTGATACACTTGACGTGTCCTTGTCTCTTACGGTAACTTCCTCATAGTAGTTTCTGAACTCTGTGCCAAATGCTCCGATTCTTAGCGGAACCATTTCATGACCTCTTGCGAACTCCACATAATCCTCGTATACCTCACGCTTTGTACAGATTGAACCACCTGCATCCTCAAGTCTTTCCTGGATGTACATGAGTATCGGATCTGCCAGTTCGTTCCAAGTATCACGGATCTCGTTGATTGTCTTTGTGAATTTAAAGTCACCTCTTTGGTCCATGTTCTTTGCAAGTTGTACCAAGACTTTGAATACTTTGGACACTTCAGTTTTGTCCTGGACGAGCCTTTCAAGAAGACCTGTGTCCTTGATGTCGTCGGTAAACTTTCGTTTCCATTGAAGCACTACGAACCTCCTGAAGAAACCGTCTGTCTGGTCGTAGGATCGTGGGAACCTGTTTGCTGAGAAGATAAACTTTGCACGTGGATACATGGTGTAAGGGTCGGAGTACTTGCGCTGTACCTCGATACCCTCGCCACCAATGATCTGTTTCAACTTGCCTGACTTGCGAAGTTCTGTGGATTCAATGTCCGCAAATATGTTTGCAAGTTTTCCATCGAGTCTAGCCAAAACAAAACCGCCCTCAGCAATTTCCTGAATAGGAATGTGTGTTATGTTTAGTTTTCCAAACATTGAGTCAATATACTCGAGCATGACGGACTTGCCGTTTGAACCGCCTCCGATGTACATCACTGACTTTTGAATGGAGTTGTTTTTTAACAGTATCAATGCCATTGACTCGAATGCAGTGAATACGTTTCGCTGTGCATCGCCATCAAATTTTCCGTCAATGGTAAAGCAGTCCTTTACATACTTTAGGAACTTTGTATCCTTTAGCAAAGTCTCCAACTGTTCATACTCTATGTCAGTATGGCCAAGTGGCGTATCATCCCATTTAATTGGAATATAGAATGTTGCAAGGTTCTTGTGGTTGTGTTCCATAAAGTTCATTGTGTCGATGTTAAGTATTCCGTTCTCCAGTGTGACAATGTTAAACTTGCCCTTGCCTGTACATAACTGACACATGTTCTGGTCTTTGTCAATTCCTTCGCCAAGACATTCCTGGCACGGATAATAGTTAAACAAGTCTCTCATTACATATGAACGTCTCTTGATCTTTGCAATGACCTCGGCACATTTGTGTGCAGTACATTCCTCAATCTCTGTCTCGCAACGCTCTCTGACCACGCTTTCCGCAACCAGATCATTGTAAATCTTGCCGTCCCAAATCAACAGTTGGTCGGTATCCTTGTAGGTCTTAAAGTGGAACTCTTCCAGCAGTTTGTCTGCAACAGTTCCTATCTCGTCCTCTACGTCCTGTTTCTCTTTGGACTTGCCACGTACACGATTCTTTTTAAAGTATGGTGAGTCCTCGTCTTCCTTGTTCTTTGCAGCGAGGGGTATTGCATTGTTTACCCATCTGGTTACCTCGGTATCTCCCCTTGGGGGATCGCAACACTTATTGTTCAAGGACTTTGCCTCTGTCAATACCCTGTCATAATCCCAGTCATTCATAAATCTATCAAGTGCTATTCTCCAGCCGTTGTTGTAGCGTTCTCCTTGGTGCCATTTTCTCATGGTCAATTCCATGATGGATTCCTTCTCTACAAATGTTCCGTCTGCTCCGACTCTTACCTCTGACTTTGAAAGCCATTCTTTTTTCTTGATCTGGTCAAGAAGTTCAAGATGTGTCAAGTCCAATTTTTTAATGTGTGTTGTGTTTGAAATGACCCTGTAATTTTTACCTGTCTTGTAATATTCCCCTGCATCGTTCTTGTCATAATGGTCAGAACTTGCGCCTATTACGTATGAACCATGGGCCTTTAGTTCCAAGTTTTGAGTTATGCCTTCAATTTCTTTATGCAAGTATATTGTGGCAATCGGGGACTCGTCTTTTTTTGTTGCAACGTCTGATACTCTAAGATAAATATGATAGCCGTTTCCTGACCTTACTACAAGAGTTTTGTTGATGCAGTTTGGTACCAAGTCATTCAATACATCGATTGAGTCGCAATGGTCAAAGTCTAACACTACAAGATTACCGCTTGCCTTTCCGTTCATTACTGCAAAGTCCTGATCTGTTGGTATGTCCTCAATGTATTTTTGATTGCAGTAAATATTCCATCCTGAAATTCTTAGAGATTTACCGTCGCCTTTTGCGATTGGAACTATGTTAACCCCCTGTGTCCTATACATGTCTATTGTTTTTTTATCTGTCATGATCGTAATATGTAATTTATTTTATATAAACTTTTAAGAAAAAAAACTAGTCGAGTGGTGTCTCGGCAGGTGGTGCACAATTGCACGCACCTGACAATACCTTCTCTTCCAGTGAGTTGATTTTTTGGGTCAATGAAACCATATCCTCGTTGATCTCTCTCTTCATGTCCAAGAGAGTTCCAAGGATTTTTTCAACAAGAGCATTGTTGCTTGGGGTTGGAGAAGCACCTGCGTTGGTTAGGTGGCTTCCTGGTGCGCCCTGTCTTGGGGCATCCCAGTTTGTCTTCTCAAGCTTCAATGATTCTTGAATCTCATTGATGCGCTTTTTGGCTTCGCCTTTCTTTACTTCGTCTGCGCCAGAATCTCGTTTGAGAAACGACCACTGAAGTTTAAGGTCTTTCCATAAAGCATCTTTTTCAGCCTTTGGTGTCATTAGTTTAACTTGCCTCCTTTTTTCAGGACACTTCTTACACGTCTGCTGTCTAGTTTATAGAAAGGTCCACGAATGGCATCTCCATAATAGGACATGACAGTGGTATCTTTCCTCACAAGAGCATTCTTGTAATCCGTACCTGCAGCGACTAACTCTGAGACTCTTGCTGCAAAATTCAAAGGTTTAATAAAGCCTTGTAATTTTTGCTTTTTGATCTCCTGAAGTAGTCTTTTATGAAGCATGTTTTTTGTAACATATGAATTGTAAAAGTCTGACTCGACCCACATCTTAAGGAACATACATCGCTGTACGTTAAGTGAGGTCCACTTACGTGCATACACTGCACCAGTGGACTTGTGTTGAATCAGTTTTACCTTATGTCTGCAGTGTGGACATTTGACATGGTTATCGTGAACTTCTACTGCTCGGGTCATTCCAATTGACCTCCTTGGAGAACTGCACGGAATTTATCATCATCCTTTGCTGCAACAAATAAACGTTTTAGTTTTCTACTACTTACAGGTGTTCTAAGGAACTCCATCAATGACATTTTGAGCAAACTTGTTTTGTCTAGTTTTCCTATATCCTGTAACTCGGACATCATAGGATTACTTAAAATAATTCCCTCAACTGTCAAGACTGTTTCGTAAGTGGTATTAACACCTAAGATTGCTTGTTTGTTATTACTTGTGGTAATCATATTATAGTATAAAATTACCTAATATATAAACTTATTGATTAATCCTAAGGATTTAATAATTATATTAAAATAACACGTGTCCGTACTAATGATAATGCTTGGATTGTACTTGAACACTAGGTTACTTATCATAATTATGCTGTAAACGATGACATTTCCAACAAAGTGTAACACCATTGTCTATATCCAAGGATGATTCTGGTACCCATTCCTTATGCCATATATGATGTGCTGTTAAATTATAATGTGAACCACACCAGATACATTTTTTATCATCCCTACATTTTACACGTCTAGACCAAGTAGTGAGTTGATTTTTATATTGATTACCTGTTAGATTAAAAAATGACCCAAACCATTTCATTTTCTTTTTATTCTGAATCTTTGTTTTTGACCACTTCGGAATAATAGTCATTTTGTGTGGAGATTTTTTATTCTCTAAACCTATTAAATATTCACTTGCATCATTAATGGCTAACTGTAAATAATCCATAATATATAATAAACTATTTAGTATATAAAATTATTTCCACTCCACGCGTAATTTGTAACTCAACTCGGAAAAAAACTATTTCATATACATTTACTTAATTATTTTTTACCAATTTTTCCTAAATAGTTTTTTCTTTCATACGGTTACAAAAAAAATGACTTGTAATATCTATTACATAATGTCAGCTCTATGACATTTATTACGCCTACGTTACACAATAAATTTTAATTTTATATATAAGTTTATTTGAAACTCACTATGACCGATATAAGACCTCTATCTGATAGGGAAAACTTTCTTGTGGCCAGTGTTATTATGGTTGTATCGAATGAAATGAAGAAAGTAGACCGCAAGACCAGACAGAATATATTACAATTTATACGCGAAGAGCGATATCCAGGTGTCACAGACCAGGATTGGAAGGAGGTAGCAGCAGGTATTGATAATCACAAAAAAGATGTATTTGGCCTAATGGTCAAAATGTTCCATGAATCAAGTTCAAAACCTGATATGTTTGCAAAGAAATCAATTGCAAATCTTGATTCTTCTATGAAAAATGAAATAGATGATATAGATTTTGACGAATTAAAAGATATTGTAGATAAGTCAGATGATCCTAAATTAAGGGAGTATTACTTGTCAATGAAACAACTGAAACGTGATTTTGATGACGAAAGAGAAGAAAAATAACTCGAAAGAGTATAATAAAGCCTATTATTCAAGGCCAGACGTGAAGGAGTCTCATTCAAAATATATGAAGGATTATTACAAAAAGAATAAAGATAATATACTAAAGAAACAATCAAAGTATTATATTGACAATAAGGACAAGATTAGAGAGTATATGAAGAATTATATGAGAGAATATAAAAAGAATAAAAAATCAGATGTCGTCAAGTCCGGGAAAGGCAGCGTCGATAGCAAGGGCTAAGTCGTCAACAAACTGCATTCCTAAAAAGTAACTTCCATAACAAACAATGAATGTTATTAACAGTATCTTTCTCCTTCTTGGAGACAATTTATAATACCAACCAAATAATTTCATTGAATATTTTGACATGTTGTTCAAAATAGGTGCATCTTTCTTATGTTTTTTATAATATCTAAGACTGTACCAATCAATTAGTTTTCTACCCTGCTCGTCAATCCAATCAAATATTTTCATGTGAAATTGTATGACCTGTTTTCCAACCAGGATAAACAGAACAATAGCAGATACAATCCAAACGTAGGTGGTTGACTCATACATATCTCTTGCCCAGGATACGTCAACCATTGCCTGGATGTACAGATATGTTGCAATCGTTGCAGACATCATGAAAAATTTAAGTGAAAGTAATAATGCAAAGTAAAAATGTTTTTCACTCTTCAATGCAATGATCTCTTGCAATTGATATTTAAAAAACTGATACATATCTAACCCATAAAAACACAAATATATAAACTTAAATTTAACTTTAAGATAAAGATTTATTAAGGAGTGATTTACTATATATCTTTATGTCACAAATTTTAGAACAACAAACAGAGTTTTTACCAGAGAATATACAATGGCTAGGACTTGGAAACAAATATCTAGAATGTCAATATGAGATAACTGACAATTGGGGTACAAAAGAATTGGATAAAAAAGATTCTTACGATGCTAATTTTCAAAACGAGTATGACTTTGTTCTGGATAACATGAAACTACGAGGATAGGAATGACAAGTATTAACATAGCACCACAAGGAACAAACATCACAGGCATGTACAGAAAATGCCAGGAACTAAGCGGTACTTGTAACACACTTGTATCCTGTCCTTACACCCACTGCAAAGAGCACTGGGTGGCCAAGTCAATGGTTGATGGTACTGATATGAAACAAATTATCAGTATAAAATAACCTAAATTTTAATTTTATATATTTGTTTTCTTTCACAACATAGTATGGGAAGCAGTAGGAACAGTCCTTCAAAGGCTGAGCGCAGACTTGATCGCAAGCAGAGACGTGAGGCAGCAGCCAGACAGGATCACAGAGACAAAGTAAAAATACGCGAGAAGGAAATAAAGGATGAGAAAAAATCACAGCCAAAGAAACCAAAGGAATGGAATCGAAGGGACAAGAACGGTGACATAATTCTTTGGAATGCAATTAAAATTTCAAAGACAAGCAGGTATGTTCTTGGCGGTATGGCAGCAATAATAATACTTTTTACAATATCTCCAATATTTGAGGATCCAAACTATGTCGAACCAGAACGTTTAAGCTTTGCAGAATGTGAGGCAATAGATTTCAACGACAAGTGGTGCATGTATGACTACAAGTGGACCAGGGAGTACAAGGACGGTGGAACCATCTCTGAATACGCAGAGTTTAATCCGTTTGTAGACCTTCCAGACTTGGGCAACAAGTACACTCCAGAGGAACAGGACTTCTTGCCACCTGGAGAAAGCAATATAGATTTTGAATCAGATCTTTCAGACGAGGAATGGGCTGACATACTAAAGGATTTTAAAATAGGTAATTTCATACTGCCACTGGCCTACGGAACACATGACTATCTGAGCAACTATGCAGAACATGATGCACCAATAGCAGAGACACTTAATGAGTTTGGTTTGGAATTTGTTACGGATGAACTTCCAGAAGACAAGGACTCACTGACAAAACTCATAGATCAGATAAGACTTGATCTCGATACAACCGAACTTGAACTTGTTGAAGTTGAACGCGATCTACAGTCATGGAACATAGACGAACAGAAGCTTGACAACGAGTTATGGACAGCAGAAGATTTGTTCGAGGATGCAGAGGAAGACATGGAAAAGGCAAAGACCACCTACAGACACGCACAGGACATGACATTAAGAAACAATGATGACAGACTTGAACAGGATGCAGCGTTCTTGGACTATAAGATACAGGTAAGATTATTCTCTGCAGCAGAAAAGGAATACGACAGGGCATTGGCAGCGTATGATCTAGGTTATGAAGAATGGTTTGAAAACAAGAACAGAGAGATTGAACTGAATGACGAGTTAGATGACTTGCTTAAAAAATTTGCAGAAGTAAGAACAAAACTCAATCTTATATTCAGGGACTATCAATTTATTAATGTTAATCTTTCCAAGACATGTCAGACCCTTATAAAATATGAATTACAGACAAAGTGTCCAACCTATCGTGAAATGATTCCATTGTTTGACAACACATTACCAGTAATTTCAGGTGCATTTGTAGAGGTAGGATACGACGTAAAAAGACTTCCGTCACCGCTGCAAGAGCATTGGCAATACTATGAACAGATGACAAAGACAAGGGTGGTTAGTGTGGATGCAGATACAGATCTTTTTGACAGAGGTGTCAACATAACAATCCAGGCAAAGGACTTTATAATACTGGAGGACACTGGAAGAAAGAACAAGTCGGCATCATATAACAGTGCAACAATGGAAAGAACGGAATGGAAAAACATGTTTGTTGACGACAAATGTAGCAAGGTAACAGTGGGCCCAGACTTACAGGCCATAGAGGATGCAATACTTCATGTTCTAAACAAGTGTAAGACAGACCTTTCAGACTATCAGACAATCATAACTTCAGAGCCTACAGAAATAAAAAAAGAGGACTCAGCACAGTGGAGATATTTACAATGGATTGCAAACCTTGTAAAGTCATTGCATGATGACTCTAATGAAAAATGATTAATAGTTAACTTTATATATTGGTAGTTTTGTTAATACATTATGGACAACTTAGAATCAATACAAAACAACATACTCAATATTATGGAGGAGTCACAAAGAAATTATTTATGGGGAAGTAATCATAAACGATTAAACACTTGGCACGTATCAGACTTTGTAAGTGAGTGCTTGAGAAAAACACAATACTCAAAAACGCACCCAAGCAAGTTCGATCCAAGCAAGGCAAAAATATTCTGGCTTGGACACGTAATTCACGAGGCATTGCCTTTGGCAAAACTCAACGAAGTTCAAATGTGTTACAACATAGAGACAGAGATGGGCCTAACTGCCCAGGAAGTACAGTCAAGACCTCTTGACGAACTTGGCTCTGTCATTACAGGAACACTTGACGACCTGGTTCCGTTAGGGAATGGAGAATGGTGTATTGCTGACAAGAAAACATACAGCGGTGGAGGATGGTTCAAGAAGACAGAACCTGATCCAAGTTACAGACTACAACTTGACATCTATAGGGTTTTATTGAAAGCAACTTTGGGAATTGATGCAAAATATGGATGTCTTTTATATCTTGACAAAAAATCAGATATGGCAGCAACACCGATAGCATTCGACCTTACACCGATCGAAGAAACCAAGACAAAGATGCGTGACATCCTAAATGAACTTCAGTCTGGTGATGCCAAGGCCAATCCGTGCTGGCTATGCAATGGCGCAAACAAAAAGAAAGCAATATATTGTGACTACAAGGACATCTGCATGACAGAAAAGCCAGAAGCCCACCCCCCACAGGAAGCAGAGGAGGAGAAACTGAAGGTACATAAAATAAAATGATTTTTCAAACAGGAATCATCCCACTCATAGACTTTATTATATTCAAGATAAGATGGTGGAGATACAGGCTTGACCGTTCAGTGTAAACTCTGCGGAACAATCCTCAAGGACGAGACACATATGAAAGAGCACCGATTGAATCATCACGGATGGTATGATGGAGATTCCATTACAAAGGAACAGCCAAAATGGTAACAAATGAAGTAAAACTTTCACTTGTTATAATATCTACATCTGTTACACTTGTTTCGGTAATGATTGTGTTTGGCAGTATAGATTTTTTTGAGGGAATGTCATGTGAGGAATTGGAAATGTTCATGTCGAAGGAAATTACTGAAGGCAAGTATCCATTCGGCACACCGTTCACACCAACACAATTAAATGACTTAAAAGAACAATATAATAATCAGTGTGGTTAGTTAACCCAGTTCTCTGCCTTAAAAAGTTGTCCACCGTAGTCAAAAGATACGTCATCGGCAGTCACATCTTTATTTTGTTTATAACTTTTTTTTGACTTTGAGTAGCCTTTCTTTACCATGTCCTCAGCCTGTTTCTTATGTTTTACAAATTTTGACTTTCCAGTCTCCTTGTTATAGACTTTATATCCACCTTTTACTTTAGACATTGAAGGCATATAGTATGAAATATCTTACTTATATTTAAAATTTTAAATATGACTAACGTTTCTGTATAACATGGTAAAAGTTAAGATAAGAACAGGCAGAGGTACAGGCACTATTGAAGTTGATGTAGAGGATTTAAAATTTTCTGGTCTAGAGTTTAAAGCATTACAGAAGGAACGCAAACGCTTGGCAGGTAATAGAACAGTCACAACAGGAAGAGGAACAGGCTCAAGGAAACTTCAGGATACACCAGATCCAGAGCCAAAACCAGAACCAAAGGTAAAGTCACGTAACAGAGGCACAAAGGTGGTTGAGGTTTAAATGGATACTGACGGAGTAGGTGGACTTATTGGACTAGGCGTAGGTCTAGGCGTGCTTGGTATGGGTATGAATATGATGTTTGGAGCAACTGCAGCACAAGGCGGAGAAAAACGAGTTAAATACTGCAAGAAATGCAAAACCTGGGTTCCATTAACACATAAACATGTTTTAAAGGTAAAAAAGTAATTTTAAATAGAAGGTAATTTAATACAAGTTATGGGATTAGGAGATTTTACATCTATGTGTGTTGACTCAGTCAAGAACGTAGGTCCAGCAATTTCAGGCGTAGGTAAAGGCTTTGGTTCACTTTTCGGTGGATTGGACTCAATGGTACGCAGAACTTAAATTTTATATACAAGTAACCCCTAACACTTTTTATGTCAGGATCATGCGGATGCAAACACGGCAAAGGTAAAAAACATGTACATAAAGAACCAGGAGACGGACTTTATAAAGAATTAGGCGACAAATTCTGGGAGACCTAGATGCCTGAAATATTCGGTATAAAGGAAGGTTGTAATTGTATGTGTCATGGTATGGAACAGGAAGGCTCTTTATATGATGAAGGAGAATGTTGTTTCTTCTGTGGCTGTATGCCAAAACCTCCAATGTTACAAGGATAAATAAATTTTATATACAACGTTGTTGTTATATTATTTATGGTTTTTAAAAGACGTACCGTTAAGAATACAAGAAAATTTAAACCTAATTCAAAAACTTCAATTAAGACAAGTACTATAAATAAACGGTCTGTTGGAAATAATAGAACAGTTAAAGTTTCTCAAACCAATCAAGGTGGATCACAACAAAATAAAACTCACAGACCAATGTTCCCACAGCCAAGTAGTAAAAAAAATAATACTGGTGGTGGCTCTTTTAATCCATTACCTCCAGCAAGTGCAGCAACAGTTAATACACCAGATACATCAAACATATACCCATGGCAACAAAGTAATACAAATTATGTCACACTTGATCAGGTTACAGCCGCACAAGATAATATGGATTTAAAACAAAAAGAACTTGATAATATGGATTCAAAACAAAAAGAACTTGATAATGCCAAGAAAATTTTACCAATTTCATCTAAATATAATACAGAAAAAAACTACACTACACATCAAGTAAATTTTAAAAATCTTTATGGTGAGAATAGAATAACACCAGTATTAGTAAAAACAAGAGGTTCACATTTAAATAATGATGCAACAGTAAGAATGTTGGCAGCAATGGAATTACAAAAACAAGGTAAATTTGAAGATTATAGTAAGAAATCAGCTGAAATGTCAGGAGGAAGTTATGTACATGGTTCTCAATTAGGAAGCAATGAATATGGAGAAAAAATTATATCAAACGCACAAAAAAACCATGGAAATGTATTCAATCATGTGTACAATACATCCACCGGTAATTATGTTGGTTTTAAAGACCCAACTGTTTCGAAATCAAAAAATTTAACTGACTCAAATAATAATCCTAGACTTGTAAAAACAAAGGCACCTAGGCTGTTCGGAGATAGAGAACTTCCAGGTATAGGCAGAATGTCATGGACAGGCTTTGCTGGCGGAAAGAATGATAGCGGAGACCCATGGAAAATGACACCACGTAAGGAAGGATTTGAAAAAATAAAATCATTCACAGTCAACAATAAAAAATCACCACCTATGTGGGTTCGAGGACTCATTGAAACACCTAAAACAACAAGAGATTCAATGATAAGTGCTAAGAAAGATAGATTGGTAAGGTCAGAGGTGTTTGGATCCTTGGACCAATACCAAGAACAAGAATCAATTGACTGGTCAAAAGGAGGCAATGATTATACAAACCCAGGATGGACAAGACAAGAAGAACAAATGAAAATTCGTCAAGCAGAAAACAAAGCAGCAAGAGAAGAAAAGGAAAGAATAAAGAAACTTAAGAAAGGTAAAACTTCAAAAGGATCAATTGATTCAGTAATCCTATCATGGAATAAAGGAAATAGTTTACTACCATATTAACATAACTAAATTTTAAATACTAGTGCACTTCATTTCAACCATGGGCAGATCTCGTATCACACGTACTTTTCATAACAAGCCAGTTTCCAAGCCCAAAAAAGGTCCAGTCGGAAAACCAAAAAATACAGTTGTAAAACCAACCAATACAACATATACACGAGGTAAAAGAATTGACCCAAGACCAATAAATCCAGAAAAATCCAAACCACGAGGTCCAGAAAAGGTAAAAAATAATCCTACTCAGAGAGGTAATTTATTACCTCAAGCACATGCTCAAGAAGCACCTAAACAAAAAACAAAAAGTAAAAAAGAATCACTTGAAGGTAAAAATTTAAGATCTCTAAATATAAGTACTCAAATCTTATCTAGACATTCACAAAACCAAGGCTCACACAATTATCATGGTTTCACACCATTACATGGTGATGCTCCACATAACTCCAATTGGTCTTTGGGTTCAGATGACGTGAAACATATCTCTGGAAGAACTAAAAGCATTAATAAACAAAGAGTTGGTTATTTTGGAAAACAACAAGGAAGTCATTTGGATCAATCACGTGCAACCACTCCAGATGGCAAAGATGCAGGTATCATTGAAACAGTTGTAAGAACTAAAACAGGTTTTAGAGCATTTGGACCAGGATCATCAGGAAAAGGACAAAAATCTATAAGTATATCAAAAAGTATTATTAAAAAAGAAAAAGTTCCATGGGCTGACAAACCGATTAACGTTCAATATGGAATGAATCCTTATACACCAGCCAGTGATACAGAAGGACGTGCTATGGATAAAAAATACTACCCCGATGAAACTGCTACCGGTAAAAAACGAACAATACTTGGCAAGTTTGCCCAGGGTGTAAGCAATGAGGCACAAGACATGGTGGGCATACCACATGGATTTATCACAGGT
>Ga0209657_1001557_pt1 | contig 13742 bp, 17 predicted proteins | sample SaaInlV_100m_DNA_FD_184650 | JGI IMG/M metagenome (GOLD analysis project Ga0209657, IMG submission 184650) | Marine microbial communities from expanding oxygen minimum zones in the Saanich Inlet - SI037_S3LV_100m_DNA (SPAdes) (version 2) | ecosystem: Environmental > Aquatic > Marine > Intertidal... | reverse complement strand
TATTGACAACGTAAGACCCAGTTTGAGTGGTCCTTCTCACATTAACGCTATTGCGTATACTCGCAGCCTTTTGGCTGATATTAAGTGTATATTGCAATAGCGTTATTTTTTTGTTACTTAACAAAAGGACATAACATAACAGACCCCTGAGAATGTAGAAATACTCAGGTAACTCGTCGGATGACGAGTAACTTAGGGGTCTTGTTACAAGATACGTAGTGGCTGACTGCCGTTACCAAATCATATTATGGTCCGTAAGGATAAGTAACACTGTTGGGGAGTAATCCCCACTAGGGCTTTGTGAATACAAGCATAATACGGTACTCGATTCGGAATCAGGTACTAAAAAGCAAAACGTAGCGAACCCGACCGGGCGTCAGCCATTTAGGACATGAACAGACAATCATGATTGTGGGCGCAACCCACTTGCCTATTGATGCCCCTAGACTATGCGTTACATGAGTGTAAGCATGAATTCTATACAGAATTCAAATAGTAAAAATCGAAGAAGTACAAAACCACAAAAGAGTACTAACTCTTCAATAAAGAAATTGATTAAAAACACCCCGAAGGGTACGAAATTAACTTAAATCAATTTCTAGCGTCGGTACTACCGACCTAGTTCCTGTTTTGAACAGGAGGTAAAGCGACATGACTAAAGTAATTAGCGAAAGTAAAAACGAAACTAAGAGTTCACCAGACTCTGAAATCATGAAGGCAGTACACCGAACTGGGGTTAAACCAGCAACGGTGAAGGAGCCCTTCGATAAATCCGGAATGTTTTCCGGTCGGCACCATAATGGTGTTGATGGAGTTGTGACCAAATTCACAACTAAGTCTGGCGTGAGCACCGTTAAAGGTGCTCCAATTACGTCAGATGGACATAATGATGTTGATGGCTCGGGCCGTGACTACCGTGAGGTAGTTGAAGTCCGACCACACATGATTCCGACGGAAGTTGGAAAAAAACCAACACGGTACGCCAGAAAGCAACGTGGCAAGAGTCCCGGTTCATACCGACAGGCTCAAGACATGAAGCATTATGGGAAAAAAGCACCGTGGGCAGAACTACAATCCCAATGTCATGCATACCAGCGTGACGGGAAAACCAAATGTGGCGCACAAAGCCGCAAAGGTTCCAAGTTCTGCAAACTACCGGAACACAGCAGCAGAAAGCAGGGAATCCCTGACTATGCTGATGAGTTCAAGGCGGAAGCCGAAGCAGACACCTATCAGGACGACGAAGGCCCTTTACCAGAGAGCCTACAACGTCCACTACTATGGGTTTGGGGCAATTTTTATACCCCATTCTCTTGGATGGTTGTGTGGGTCTTCAGCGTAATGATGAGCGCAAAGGGTATCTTTGGACAAGCAATTGCAAGTCCTCAACTCCTTATGCGTTACACTACGCAATCTGTTGCCTGTAAATGGAAGTGGAAGCAAACTATTGCTATCCTCTCCCAATCAATGGGCCGGAAGACACCACTGCTTTCTGTAGACCAAGTATCACAAGTACTTGGGACACACGAACAAACCCGTCGAAGCAGACGGGTGGATGACCCGTTCCTCAAGGAACGTATTGCAAAAGGTACTGCTGCCCGTAATGACAAGGGTAAGTGGACTGGTCGCAATGGAGCAAAGTGGTTCAAAGAAGCAACCAAGACGTGGCACGCCCTTACCGACAAAGTTTGGGAAGCCAACTGCTTGAAAGCGTATTTGGACCCTCAGGGAATTAACGCCCGATGCGAAGGTCTTGCCGAACTTGTAAAAGAGGACGGTACACCAAACATGAGTGCTGCAAAGCGCAAGTTTGGAAAGCAACTTATTTCTCTAGCGGAGATTAAGAAGGCGAGTAGTAAAATACCTGCTTTCTTCAAATCACCGGTCTATGAGTTTAACATTGCAAAGCCGACGATGATGCAAGTCATGGTCAGTAAAACAAAGTCGCATGAGTACACGAAGGACACCTTCGTGGAAAAGTACATCAAGTTAAAGGCAGAGAAATTTGCCATGAAGTACGACGTATTCTATCTTGTTGATGAAAAGGCAAGAAGGCCAAGAGGCACAAAGAAAGGATTGGACTGGATTAACGACCCAGTTATTATCCAGTGTGCTATTTACGCCGATGGCGAAGGTAAGGATGCACGGGCAAAGATGTTTCTAGCAACTGGTCGAAAGACCAAGTCTGGACACTTTTCTGGCCCGTTTGAATCCAGATTCCTTCGTACCCGTGGAGCAAGTCAATTTGCTCACGTATGGGATGCGGACGACCGACTCGATGTGATTGAATTCTCACCAAAACGCTCTACCAAGCGTGCGGAAGATAAAATCATAAAGCGACTTGAAACAGGAGACACCCTTAACTGGGAGGACCTGATTCAATTGCAACGTACTTGAGTTGTACGTGTGGTGAGCCAACAAAAACGAATCAAACCGTGGCGATGATGAGGATACCAATCCTTGGAGCCCGGTTTGCTCACCACTTAGATAAAACGACAGAGCAATATACAGCCCGGTGATTACCGTAACACGGAATCATGGGCTGTAATTCTTTTTGTACTGTCGGCTATCGTAGACTATTTATGAGTCACTTTGAAGAAGTTAAGACAGAGTACACGGACCCCGAACTGGTAGTGGAGGCAATTAAAGAAGCCTTTCCATTTATTGAATCAGTAGAGGTCGCCAGTGACTTTGAATATAATGGTAGTACCGTTGTTTGCCGTGGTTATCACGGCGACACAGCAACTCACTTTGGCAAGAATCCAATTAAGATTGTTGCAAGAACCAATAACAAGTATGACCTTGGGTTCGCACTAGCACCAGATGGCACCTATCAATTAGTTGCTGACTGGGGCGGATATGGATATGGCTTTTTAGCCAACCCCGAAGTGAAGGATGCAATTGCAGGCGACAGACTCTCTACAGAGAGCCAACTTGCAAAACAAAACGACGACTATACTACTCAACAAATTTCCAATGCAATGAGGAACTACCCTTCTCGCCAACAGGCGGTTATGGGTATGCTCTCAAGAGGGTACACTATGGCAGTAGCCAAAGAATGTGTACGTATCGACCCGAATTTAGCGGGTTATGCAGTAAATGAAATCAAGGTAACTATTGGAGAAAACGAGTCAGGACAACTACAAGCAGAGCACGAGATTGAATTAGTACAATCTTCTATTGTTGGTTCTTACATTTGAGGTGAAGAATATGCAACAAAAGAAAGTAACTATTACCGTTGGAGCCAACGGTAAAATGACAATCGAAACGCACGGTATGAAAGGTAATGAATGTACATTAGCCACTGCCATGCTAGAAAGCAAACTTGGTAAAGTTGAAGACAGAAAACTTAAGGCTGAATACTACGCTGGCGACGGCGGTATCAAAGTTAAGGAAGAGTTGAAAGACAAGTAACCAATACCGGGCCTAGAGCCCCTAGGGTGTATCGCACACCACTGAGGACGTGAGTATTCACGTCCAATGACGTTAGAAAAATAAACGAATGTTCTCGGAGCAGCCATACACGCATTAGATGCGTTGCTGTGACGGGAATACGGGATTCAAAGACGGGCAAAATCATTTGATTTTGCGTGTATGGCTGCTCCTCGTTAGTAACGACCGTTACCGACGAAGAGCGATTACCTCTGTAGAGACATCTGTCTCAGTAGAAGTAAAATCTAGACTGGGCTTCCACATTGTGGTGCAGCAGCAGTCAAGATATAATCTCTGTTTACGGAGATGGGAACCGAGACAATTAGTCTTGTAACCATCTAATGAGTCCCCAGATAGGGACTCTGGAAGAAATGTGTCTGGTTTAACCAGTGCACGAGACATGCAAGGTCCCTTTGAAGGGACATGAATGGCCCTATCTAGGGACATTCGCCTCATGTCACCGGTTACACACCTCAAAATCACTCCAGAGGGCCTCCATGGTCCTATGTTAGGGGTGGTAGAACAGTGAGTAACTTGCAAACTTAAGTTTGCGCATAAGAAAGTAAAGACTTCAGTAATGCATTCGATGCATGCTCGAGGTTATATGAAGAATGGAATCAGGAGCGGCTCTGGACAACAGTGTTCAGGGCTCTTCGTACATTCATCGTGACGTCGTATACCCGAGGAGTGCCTTTGAGACAAAGGACCAGACTTCAGGGCGGACGCAAGAATTGAGGCGCAATGCGCTTGAAGGAAATAAAACAAGAAATTATGGAAACGAAAGACCCGGCAGTTGTATCGCCGGGTGTAGTTTACAGTGCAGGCACTCTAACCGGGGTCGTCTGGGAGGTAATGTACGTTTGGATAAGCCCACCGGGCTATAACATACGTACGGGACTTCTTGCTGCAGATGAATTCATTTCCCAGATTTCTCGTAAACGAGGATGATGGAGATATTTGGGTATCGATATCACTCACGATTAAGCATCATAAAGGCCTATGAATCCCTTATTAGGGACCAAAGGTAGATTTTCTTATAAAACAAAAACAAACTATCACCCGACGGTGGTAGACTTCCATCAATAAACTGGAGGTACCGCAAGTACTTCCAAGATAATCTGTCGAATGACGGATAAAACAGAGGTCGAAGGGAAAGCAGATGCTGGACCGGAAACAGACCATACTAGGCGGGAAGGGTGATATCGATATCACTCAAATTCGTCTGCGGCATGCCAAGGGCTGCCAATAACAGTTTAGTGAAGGGAAACTTAGGTTTCTCCTCACAATTAATCCTATAAAGAGAAAGAAGCAATGTCTGCCACGGGACACCGAGCAGGATTGCGCTGACTCACTATTATTGAGGACGAAAAGTACCAGCGGAAAGATTTCCGATGGCAATGGCGTCCACCAATAAAAATTCAAGTCAGGAAGCATATGCTATGCGCATATTAAACGTAAGTTAGGGATAAGATAAAGGACGGAGACCCTGAGCACAGGTCAGTGAGACAATATGTACACGACCATCAGACTCCAGAATAATACAGGAGGAGCCAGAGCACTGCAGAGTGTTATGGGCTCCTTGGTAGAAACAACTACGTCTAGACGGTTTAATTCGTCGATGACAAAAGGGCAAACGAAAGTTTGCGATGATAAACTGGAACTAAGGAATACATCCTTGGCCAGCACAATGGTACGAGAAGAACAAGCAGTGCAGAGACGAATGGGACCAAGAGAACTCTTGGATACCTTTCAGCGCACGTGTTGAACTACACGAATCATGAACGTTAGAGGAAATAACCAGCAAATGCTGCGTTGAATCTGAATTAATCATTGCAAAAGTAGATTTGTAGACGAAGTAGAAGGTAACTAGACAGTTACTGGATGCTTTGGAGCCTGAAGTTGGAACACGATGGTATTCTTATCCAGAAAGTTGGAAGTTTCGACTTCCGACATTGTCAATTATGACGACTTATGAGTAATTTCCATTCTTGCAAGGAAGATTTTCTTCCATATGCTATAGAATGGAGCAAAATTTCAGCCCCCTTGCATCATCAGAATCTTTTCTGCTGATTCTTCCAGTAAAATCTGGAACTTCTGGGGACGGAGATGCGCTAATAACACAGTTGTAACTACAAAACGAAAGTTTGCAGGCTGCAACGAACTAGTAATGACATCGTCTGGAAAGATTGTATTCTTCCAGTAGAAAGTAAGATGTTGTTGAAAACATTAGTTATACTTTGTATACTTCCTAAAACTCAGGTTCGTACTTTGGAATAGTAGAGTTTCTACCATCTCCTGACAGTACACTCCCTGAACTAAACTTGAAGCAAACGTAGATTTTCTTCATGCGGGTAAATGATGGCCTATCTCTAGTAGGCCTGTGTGGGTTCGGTCCCACATCATTACAAGACCCTAGTGCGAAATGATAATACACCCGCAGTATCGTCCTAAATAGGACTCAGACATGGTTGAATTTACAGACCAAGTACACGCTTGCAGAGCCGCATCGGTTCCTGCAATAAGCGTTGTAACAGTTGAACAAAAAGATGTTAGAACACATCTTTGCCAATACGCTGTGACCAGAGGACCCCAGAAGACTGGAGTGCGCCCCCGAGTATTCGAGTGGCGACTAGTTGATGGGTTTAAAGAACTGGCCATTTACAAAAAGGTAAACAAAAGTACGCAAATTTTGGAGAGTGCAAAAGACCAAACCGATTTCATCGGTACAAAGGTTGAGTACGTCAAAGGAGCAAACTACGAACCTAAAAATGGTGCAGAAGGTAGCACAATTCCATTCGCAATTGAATGGATGAGCAACTATCCTGAATGGTCCAAAAAGGAGTACAGTATCCCTGAAGGTGAATCTTCACCGGGGGCTATTTTTATCCTACGAGATTGGCATAACTGGGTTGGACACAACAAGTATCTTGTTGATATGACCCTCAAATTATTTGAGGACATTGCAGGCAAAGGGCTAGATATGCTCATTGTAATGCTTGCACCAACTACAATTGACATCCCAGATGAACTGGGAGAATGGGTTGATTCATCGACACTACCAATGCCTGACCAAAAAGGTCGCATTGCGCAAGTGGCACGTATGGTGAAAACACTCAAGACTAAACGCAAGGGGGATTACCCTCTTATTGAAGCAATGGAACAGATGGATATCGAAACCGTTGCTACGACTTGTGGAGGTCTTTCGTCTGTAGGTATCGAGAACTTACTGTGCAAGAGTATTGCACTAACAAAGAATCTTGATACTGACTACATACTATCCGAAAAAGCAAAGAAGGTAACAGAGATGGGGTACAAACTCCTAACCTCTGATACTAGCATGGATGATGTAGGTGGATTAGAAAATATGAAAGAAGGAGTCCGACTTCTCAAGCCAAGGTTCAGTACCGAGGCTAAAGATTTTGGATTTATTAGAATGCCAACTGGGGTCATCTTTGCAGGTGTACCCGGAACTGGTAAAACGCTAACAGCAAAGGCACTAGCAAAGGAGTTGGGAATCAACATCCTTGAAGTGGCTGCTCACAACTTGAAAAATCAGTATGTGGGTGGTTCCGAAGCACAAGTGGCAAGATTACTTGCAACGTGTAGGGCAGCAGCCCCAATCGGAATCATGTTTGACGAAGCAGAGAAAATGCTCGGAAAACAAGACAGAGTGTCTGACGGTGGAGCGCATTCAGCAGTACTAGGCCAATTCCTCAATTTTATGAGCGAAGAAGCCGGTGAACTGGGTGTATTCTTCATCTTTACAGCGAACGACATGAGCAAGTTCCCCGTGGAACTTGTTCGTCGATTTGACTTGCGATACTTCGTAGATTTACCGTCTGCGAATGGTCGTGAAGCAATTTTTAATATACATCTTTCAAAGCGAAAGCACAACGGAGAAGACTATGACCTCAAGGAATTAGTCAGACTCACTAATGAGTACTCCGGAAGCGACATTGAACAGGCAATTGAACTGGGAATGTCATATGCATTCGTAAACGGAAAGACGAAAACCGAACAAGAAGATTTCATCAAAGCAATCGCTAATACGGTCCCGACGGCTAAAACCTATTCGGACCAGATTGCTAACATGAGGCGTTGGGTAACTGAAGGCACAATGGTTCCTGCAAACACCGACAGCATCAGTCTTACTGATGATGACGATGAGGACAATGGCAGCCTTCGTAATGTCATTTAAACCGGGCGAAAGCCCCTAGACATGGGAGAAATACGTTGGAAAAAGCGTGACATCGAACTACTATTTACAGCAACTGAATTATTCAGTGTAATGGCTATATATCAAGAATTTAAATCTCAAGGAAAAAACTACCTTGACAACTTGAATATAAAAGACTTGCAAAAGTTGATTATTGGTAGACTAGATGATGAAAATATTCCCCCTAATGCAACAGAACCACTGCACGTTTTATTTGATGGCGCAGTGAAAGACTTCTCGGAATATTTGAATAATCCAGAGGGGTTCAAGAAAAAAGTCGAAGAACGTTCTAAAGACCCTGTTCGCAAATTTATTGACGAAGAAGAATTTAGAAATGCATTGAAGTTTGTACTTGTATACAGGATTGTATTACAAAAGAAAACTACAGTATCGCAAGCGAAAGTAGAGCGTGGTCGTATATTGACCATGGTTCTAGACGAATGCAAAGGATTGCTTATGGGCATGGTAATGAGTTCCGCAGAGAACCTTATCGCAGCCGCAGAAAAGCATAACCTTAGCGGAGATGCGATTGGTAGATTATCTCTACGAATCAATGAACTATTTGATGACGGATTCAAGATATCTTTATGTCTTGATGGAAAACCGTTGGACTTCGATGATGACTTGGCAGAGTTGCTAAAGGATGCAAAACCGAAGGAAGACACTTCCTTCAACCCAATGTTTGGTTAATACCGAACTTAGACTAATGACTTCAAGGTATAAAACGAAGTCAAGCAGGTAAGCAAGTCGGTATAATATGTCACATTTTGGTGAAACATGCAGTCTAAAACAAAGAAGTCCCTAAGGATGATTTGTTATTCTTAAACATGCGGTAAGCATTTGTGATGTATTATAACCTTAGAGCGAAATGTTTTGTGAACAACAAAGAACGCTATCAGTCAGAACCAATACTAGAGTCCGTCAAGCATTAGCAAGACGTGACATCTATATAGAGGAGTTTGACTATTTAACAGGAGAACTATCCACAAATTCAAAAGGGTTTGTATTATACCTTCCTGATTGTGACCTAAATGTGTTTTTACGCAAGGCCACAACGGGAAGGTGTTCTTTTTATGCGATAGGTACTGGGCAAGCCAGTCCTATGTGCGTATAAAAAAATTCGACTCGGTAACTCCGGGTCTTAGAATGTCTAAACGATTTCTAAGAAAACTTGGTAAAGTAAAGACTACTGGAAACTTATATGCTTCTCCTGCAGAAGAAAGATGTGCTGAGAATAGAAGATTTACGAAAATACTCGGTGCTTTCCGATTCACGAAAAGAAAGAAAGAAGCAACGGTAAAGAAACACCGTGAACCTAAAGAACATCCAGAAATAGACACGGGTCAAGATGACCCTTAGTATGTCAGAAGACGATTTAATTCGCATGGAAGACCTTACTCACGAACTAATAGGAGTCGCCCCAGACGGCAGACACCTAACAAGTGTGGAAGAGGAACTTCTTGACAAATATATTACCAAGAAACAATTTGATGACTTGGTATACACATTGGATGATATTCATAACTCTATAGTTCAACAACTAGAAGAGGAAGAATCCAAAGACCAAACTCCCCTATATGTATTGATGCAGTGGCTAGTAAATGCTAACTGGAGATACATAGACTTGCATGACCACCGAAGAAGAGGTGAAAATAATGCAGGCAGTATGGAGATGGTTGAACTAGAATCAGATACACTTACTATTAGCGAGTGTGGAACTGACCAATGTAAACCAACAGAGGAAGAATGATTCCTCCTAGATATGAGCGTTCCGAGACTAGAACTACTCAAAGATATGGCAAAACACGCCGATGTTCAAAACGAGCATCTGGAAAACATTGCTATCTCTTTATCTGATATTGCTGACTGTTTAGCACAACTAATGGATTTCATAAGTGTCGTCAATTTTGACGAACTTGAAGCCAGAGAAAAAGAAATGCGAGCAGCAGTAGAAAAACGCCTCTAAGTAGGCCTAGAACAAATATGAAAAATTGGCTTAATAGCGCAGATGGACAGGAGTTTTACAACTACTTGTTATCTGGATGCGCAGAAGGCGGCATTGAAACCATCGAGGTTCCAATCCCTTTTGCGTTTATTGAACAAGCACTTACTTACACAGCAAGCAAATACGACAAACACACGAGAGTGAACAGATGGAATCAACAATCTGATTCCTCTATGTTTCGTATTACACTAGTTTGCGACGGAAGCAAATTGTATATGTCGTTTTGTTGTATTAATACAGGTCTGGTTTCTAATATCTACACTAAAGTAGAGGGAACAAGGCCGTTCAGCGTATTGATTAGCGGTAAAGATAATCTGGGTGTCAAACTCAGTGTAAAGAAAGAACCTATTATTGCAAGAGGGGCGGAAAATAATTCCTTCCTTTTGTTTGTTAGTTCTGAAATTTTTGCTGTGGTACATCGAAGAAGTGGACATTGGAGACAACAACTACAAAACAGAAGCACTATCTTCCAAAGAATAGTGCAACGTGAGCGATTAACCAGTACCGGTGTAGGTATTGGCATTGCGGCGTATGCAGGTATGCGGCCTTTTAAGGCAGTTGCCAACGAACATATTGTCGAATACAGAAGAACAAAAAATGTGACTATCAACTACGGACTTACAGAGACTGAGTTGATTGACAAAATTGAACCTGAATCTATAATTGGTATGAAACCAAAACACGGACGATGGCTATTGAATAAAGCGTCACAATCATCTTCAGCAGAAAAGGGCGAACTTATCGCTCATTTCAAGCCTAACACTGTTGGCTTTTGTGGAGCAAGCCCTGCTAGTAATGAATTAACACTAGAATATGGGAATCACGGAAGCGGTAGAGAGCGAGGAAAGTATCGCTCTTATTACAGCAATGGAATAGAACAGTCTATAGCAGTTCAAAAAGAATCAATATCAACTAAGAGCATTAACAGTTTAGTTAATGGTTGTGATATAATGTATCTCGGAGTTGCTAATAATAAAACACTTATCGGATGGAACTTGAATGATGTAATCATTCTATGGGAGCAAGACGTAGCGTCTACTCGAATCCATCCATTACTTGAAGAGAGTAGCAATGAACTGAAAGAGTTGCATTGTGAGGAATTTGTATTACCTAATGTAATTAACATCTTCACCATGCCGGACTTCTTACAGGGCTACGAAGCAGTAGAACATGAACTTACAGATGAACAAATTGTGTTTATCAGAAGATTCTACAACGCAAGAACTTCAAGACTACAATTAGAAGACAGACGAACTACAACCGAAGAAAGAAACTTGTACAACAAAGGTGAATCCCCAAGAAGGATTACACCAGAAAATGCAAGAACTTACTTGGTGTGGGCTGACGCATATATCAAAGAAGCACAGTTACGCAAAATAACTGTGGAACAAGATATAACAAAATTTATGCGTTATTTGACAGAACGGGCTAAATAAGTCCTTAGACATGACGGTAATAATTAACTGGATGGACACCATAAGTGCGAACAAAAATAATTCGCACTTTGATGACCCTGATTATCCGTTACTGACACCCAGTGTAGTAATACTACCCTATGCAAGAGATAAGTCGGCACGAAAGAAGACAACTTCTACAATTACCCGCACTCAAATCAAACCATTTTACGATGACCGATACAAAACCTTCAGGTTAAACGGTCTAAAACAAATTACATGTGGTTCGACTAAACATCGCATTTGGATAGGTACACTATACCCAAAATTTAATCCTAAACATGAAGGGCATATTGCTCGTTTAGAGTTTAAAATAAAAAGGGAGTTAGTACAGTATTTGCAGCAAGACAAATGTCTTACTGTTGAACAAAAACAGAAATACCTAAGAGTGGGGTACACTCTTGTAGAGGTATTTGGTAAAACAATTTTCAACACAATGTTGGGGGAGACCAATGAGTAGACTCGATGCCATTATTGCAATGCATGCGAAGGACTACAGCCCCCCTAAAAAAGATAGAGTAGTCCCTTACTGGGGCTTTTATCCAAGAAGGCAACGCAAAATAACGATGCCTACATTAAGAAAAGATGTGAAGTCAAGACCGGGATTTTATAAAAACCCGCTAAATGACTTCAAGCACAAATTGAACCAAAGTGCAAGACTTTGGGCTGACTATAATGATTACGAATGGAGCGATAGACTTCGCACCTCATTCGGTAAACTATGGCAAAAACTCTTTGATAGCGAAGGAAATCTACGTTTCACTTGTGAAGCGATAGACACCGAGCATAAGAATCTGTTAGCATGGAACCTTGAATGGCAAGGTCCCGGGCAAGCACCGTTTACGGAAACGGACGACGGAACTCTAATCAAAGCGTTCCCATCTATTGTTGTATTGCTTTTAGACAATATAGTAGAAGACATAGATGGAAGAAACGAACATTATAGGGAAGCAACAAAATTAGTAAAGGATGATGAATTTATGGTGAATCATCCGTTTATACTATGTGCAGTAAATATCGACTCGGCCTACTTTGGCCAAGACAGAGTCCACAATATAGTATCACCTATATTGGACACAATGCGTATTGCATTGGACTTGGAAATTTATGATTTACCCGTTGAAAAAACACAGCATTATTGATGCTGAAAGATTGGGCCTTGAGCCCTTAGACCATGAGTGAAAACACGACTGGACATGATGGAACTGTAAAGCGACCACGAGCAAAGCCCGTGAACGCAACACGCTTCATCACAATTTATCAGGCCTCTGAGTCTGTAGCAGAAGTTGCTGAAAAGACTGGACTAACTGTCCACACTGTCAGCCAGCGAGCAAGTACCTACCGCAAGAGAGGCGTGCCATTGAAGGCAATGCCTAACTCCGGTAGCACTGTTCGTAACGACTGGGCGGAACTTGCTGAACTAGCAAGAACCCTCATGCCGGAAGACGCTACACTAGTAGCATCTGCTGCAACAGAAGAAGAGTAAAATCTGAAAAATAAAAATCCGGACGGGCAACCCCCGTCCCTAGACAAACCTGCGGGTAAGCGGGTGTCAAACAAAAAAAATAAGAAATTATTAAACTAAGTAGAATAGGCAGTATGCTGATTCTTAGGGCGGGTAGCCCGAATCCGGTAGAATAACTCCTACCAAAAAACGGTATTAGCAAGAAGCCTTATAGGCTTCTTTCTAGTACCCCAGACCATGAGTTTTATTGGTAACAACAAGAACGCTGGAAGTACAAACAAAGGCGTCGTAATGACTGGACTATGGGAACAGTACAAGAGAGATAACGGAGGGAACAAAACCGAGGAGGTATCACACCTCAGTGGAAAGGTTTCTACTGACCAAGATGGAAATGCAAAGACATTTACCATCGAGTCGGGCGATTCTCTTAAAGTATGGCCTAATGGGTTCAAGGACCAACAGGGTGCTAACGCACCATCGTACATCGTACGCCTCTACAAGGCAGACGGTACTGTACAAGAAATACCTGTTGAGTCTGAATAAAACAAAACAAAAAATCGGGCTTACGCCCCTAGAACAAATATGTACAACTACAGAGAAAAATGTGGTGAACCAATTGATGCAGAGATTAAACTCGGTGTCGGTGATTTTGCTTGGGCATCATTCGGAAGAATAAGCACTGCAACTAGGACCGACAACCATAACCTGCAAGATTTTTCATTGAGCGTTACTGGAATTAATTCAGCAAACGGTACAAAAAGAAAGATACTTGGACTAAATCATACAGCACGGACTAACAGCCGTGCTGCTCGTACTGAAATTAGTACGGATGGTAAATTCCTATGTAATTCACTTGGACTTCAATGGTTTTTATTGAAGTGTGATTACAATACAAAAGACAAAGTGGGCAGCACTTATAGCGGAACTTCAGCAGCATACCATAGAAGTGGTATAACGAATGGAACTCCGTGGAATGATGAAGCCCTTTACAAGCAACGTACGGATTTCCGTGAAGGCGATAGATATTATCTAATCGCCATTGACCCCCAACTAGCATACCCTAATACTGCGTTTACGCAGCAAACTTATGGGTCTACTGCTATAAGGTCGTGGGGTATTGTTGCTGACACTATGGAGCCGGTTAAAACCGGGGATAAAAGTGTTAAGTTT
>Ga0209657_1001551_pt1 | contig 13761 bp, 8 predicted proteins | sample SaaInlV_100m_DNA_FD_184650 | JGI IMG/M metagenome (GOLD analysis project Ga0209657, IMG submission 184650) | Marine microbial communities from expanding oxygen minimum zones in the Saanich Inlet - SI037_S3LV_100m_DNA (SPAdes) (version 2) | ecosystem: Environmental > Aquatic > Marine > Intertidal... | reverse complement strand
TGCCAAGCACTGGCGAGAAGCCCGCGAACTGCTGACTCGGTTGTGGGACGAACACAAGGATCGATTGCGACCTCCGGTCAAGAAAGAGGTGGCAAGAATCTTGCTTCTGAGCGCCATCGAAGCGGGGGACAATTCTGCCATGGTCTCCTTCTTCGAGGTACTGAAGGAGCAGGATCCAGACCTCAACATCGAGTTCGAGAATGTCATCCGAATTGGCGAGGCCTACCGGATCCTCGGGGAGCACCCTCGATCGATCCAGATCTTCCTGGCGGTGATCCAGGAGACCTTTGGCCGCGACCTGCAGGTCACAGGCGTACTCGAGCAGAGAGATCTGAAAGCTTCGCTCTTGCTGCTACTTCGGTTGGTGATGGAATATCCGGATCTACCATCGGTGCTGGCTGCGGAGCAGACTCTGGCCGACATCGCCCTCTCTCGTGCTGGCCAAGCGGCCCGAGAGAAGTGGGGACTCTCCCCTGCACAACTTTCCTACTTCGGCATCGAGTTGCTGAGAAAGTTCATCTACATCCACGGGGATGATCCGACCGCTGCAGATGCGGGTCTGAATCTGGTCAGTGCCTTCCTCGACCTGGAAGATTGGCAGCGTGCTGCGGATCAATCGGGAATCCTTGCTGGAGTATTCCAAAAATCCAGACATGTCGATTCATTCCGCTACACCAGAGCGGTCGCACTCTGGTCACTCGATCAGCAGCAAGAAGCTTTACAGCTGTTGCAGCAGATTGCCGATGCACGATACGAAACTCCTTCGGGAAAAACTCGTACCAGTGAAAACAGAGATCTCGCTCTCTACATCATCGGGCAGATTCATCATGCTGCCAATCAGACCGAGGACGCCGCAACTTACTACGAGCAGGTCAAGGATCTGTTTGAAGACGCACGCGCTTCCCTGGCACGCTTCCACTCCAGGGAACTGAATATCGATGAGATCTCCGAGTTCAGGCCTGGCGATGAGGTTCAGATTGAACTTCGCTACCGAAACATCGAAGAAGCGGAAGTGCTCGCATACAAGGTCAACCTGATGACCCTGGCACTGCGCGAACAAGACCTCTCTCGTGTGACCGAGGTCAACCTGAGTGGAATTTCACCGACCATCTCTACCACCGTTCAGTTGGGTGGAAAGGGCGCCGGCGGAGGGGCGATGCAAGCGTCTCACGAGGTCACCCTACCCATCGAAGAGGTCGGGGCTTACCTGGTCATCGTGAGGGGTGAAGATATCCACACCTCCTGTCTGGTGCTGATCAATCAGATGGAACTGGTGGTCGAGGACAACTCTGGCAATATCCGCATACAATCGATCGATCCCGTCACCGATGCACTGATCCCAGGTGTTCAGATCCGAATTCTCAACCAGGGTCAGGTTCAATCGGGCACCACCGATCGTCGAGGTCTGTTCGTTTCCGATGCTACAGATTTGATACCGACCGTCATCGCCCGTCGTGGCAGCAGCGATTACGCATTTTTCCGAGGATCCACGTCGATTCAGATGGACTCTCGAATCGACCAGATGAATCGCATGCCGTCGACACAGAACATGGAGATGCAGGACTATCTCAAGAATGTCATCCAATTCAACGATGACAATCGAGACGCCCGAGATGGTCAGTGGCAGATGGAACTGCAGAAGAAGCGAAAAGGAATTCAGGTCAAACAAGCGGCGGACTGATCGGTCAGCGAAGTACGTATTCCAGCGCGTCCAGCACTTGCTCTGGCTGGTCGACAGTCATCTGTGCGCGCTGGGATATTTCCTTCAGGGCATGATGTAACGATGGATCTCTCACAACGATGAGAGGTTTTCCCAGAGCAATGGCGATCCCCGCGTCCATCGCCGCGTTCCACTGTCGGAACTTGTCTCCGAACTGAGCCACCACCGCATCCGAACGCGTCATGAGGATTCGAGTCCGCAGATTATTGGCTTGCGAGGCTACCTCGTCTCGCCAGCGCGGACTTCCCTGTTCCCCGAGAATCTGTTCGCCGATCCCATCGGATAGATCGTGCTCATCCTGAGGTCCAACAAAATCGACATCGATCCCACGCTGCTGTGCCTGTTCACGCAAACGCCCACGCCAGTCATCGTGAATCTGGCCTGCCAGGTATACCGTCAATTTCATCGCAATCTCCCCATCCACTCGCCTACGGAGGGCTGCTCCGCCGAGGTGTAACTATTCTTTTGATCGTCATCGTCGATGAAACACGATCCACTCCAACATCATCAAGAACAGCGCCGTTGCCAAAAACCATGGCCACAACTCAGAACGAGCACCACCCCAGAAGCCTTCCTGCTCACGCTCTGGAACTGTGGTGATCCCCCCGATGGAGGGCTTCGGTTCGATGGAACTCTCTTCCGGGGAGAGCAGGTTGACCGGAATCAATTGCTGAATCCACTCGGAGTCAGGGTCCTTCCCCTTCCGCCAGCTCATCGTATGGATTCCCAGTTCATCCCCTGCTGAAGTCCGCAGCACTCCCTCCGGCAGCACAGGAATCTCGACCTCCTGCACCCCGGATGGATCGGTCAACACCGCCCTTGAAACCCCTGCGCCGGCGAACACCTCGATCAGATCGCCCGATCGAATTCCACTCTCGATACCGCTACTCACCCGTGCCAGATCTCGCAACGCAGCCTCTACGAAGAAGGGAAAAGAGGGTGTCAGTGGCCAGGGAGAAGCCAGCACATCAAAGGCCACTGCGATGCCTCGAACATCTCCCAGGTTGAAACGCGCCAGCAAAGCTCCTTCACGGCATTCGGCCATGGCACTCACTCCTGGCCGAAGCGGAAATGGAAAAGTCTCCACAACTGTTCCATCGATGGCGTTGAGCTGGCTAAATCGTAAAACAGGATCATCTTTTTGCCATGCCACTAGAACCGGCTGTGAAACCATCTCGATTTCATCTGGCCAGAATTGCAATGGACGCGCTCCGATCACCAGGTGTCCAACACCGGGTGGAAGTTGGTCAGGAATCTCCCGATCCCAGACCATCACATCGAATTCATCTGCCGCCGTTTCCGGATCGATCTCTGCCAGAGTGATCGACTCGACCACCACCGAAGGTAATACTGACAATGCATCATCGAGCAGGAAGTTCTTCTTCCCCACTCTCGCCACACGGATCGATCGGGGCTGGGAGGCGATCAGCCAGGCGCTATTGTCGTCCGGCAGTGCGTCCGTTTCATCCGGGTTCCAGTGCACCTCGATCTGATGCTGTCCGCCGCCCTGAAGTGCAAAGGAGCGAGTCCAGCGCTCTCCCCCCTCGAGGTCCTTTTGCACCGATTCCGCTATCGGCTCACCATCGAGACGAAGATCCAAAAATCCGGAGATCATCTCATCGCCGGTGTTGCGTATCTCCACCACGACCCTCAGATCTCCTTCTTCAGAAAACTCTCGCCTCGCCGCCAATGCGACGATTCCACTGTTGGCCGATGCATCTCCGATCGAATGCAATAACACCGGAATTGGAAATGAATCGCCACTCCAGGGAGGAAGGGCTCCATCGGAAACGACGTAAATCCTGGCATCGATCTGGGGAGGTAACACCTCTTCGCCATCCTCGGAAACCGAATCGTTGGCCAGCATCGGCACCACCGCATCTTGCTTGGCGATCGAAAGGGCCAGTTCCAGCGCATCGTTGATGTTGGATACTCCAGAGCCGGCGGACAGTCCCTGCACTGCTTTTCGAAGCAGCGAAAGATCAGATGTCACAGAGGTCATCGGTTCTACCCTTGAACTGAATCGAACCACCATCCCTCTCTCGCCAGTGATCTCATCGATGATCTCTTCGACACCTTCCCGGGCCAGTTCAAACCGAAATCTGCCATCCGCCTCTACACTGTTCATACTCGCAGAGGTGTCCACCAGGATCAGGTTGAGTCGAGAAGTAAATCTCTGCGAACCGGATTCCGGCGCCGCCAGTGCCAGAACCGCCAGCAGCACCGCAATCAATTGCAACAGCAAGACCAGGTTCTTGAGCAATCGCTGAAATGGAGATCGGACCCGCTCATCTTGGAGTGCTCGCCGCCACAGTATCGTGCTGGCCACGATCTTCTCGGTGCGACGAATCTTCAAAAACCACAGCAGAAGCACTGCTGGAATCAGAAGCAAGAACCAGAACATCTGAGGGGCTCCCCAACTCATGCGAGCATCCCCCTCTGTCGCAGCATCTCCAGCACCACCCGATCGAAGGGCACCTCGGTGGAAACCTCGACCGACTGGATCTGAAATCGTCCACACATCTTCCTGACATCTTCACGATATTCGGCCAGAATTGAACGATACGCCTCGATGATGGTCGGAGTAAAACTGACATCGACGAACGACTGGTCCTCGACATCGCGTAGGCGTAAGTCCCCCAGTTCTTCCGGGTGTTCCTCGCTTCTGGAAAGCAGGTGAATCAACCAGCTCTCACCGCGGGATCCCGAGAGTTGACGGAGCGGATCCTCGATTCCCGCAGGATCCATCAGATCCGAGATGAGGATCTGGATCGCTCGGGGAGGGGCCGATGCCGCATGAGCCCTGATCGATGGGAGCAGCGCCGTTTCATTTCCCACCTTTAACTCTTCCAGGATACGGATCAGTTTCAAGATGCTCCGGATACCGCGAATCGACCCCATCACGGGTCTCAACTCTCGATCAAACACCCTCAGTTGGACCCGATCACCAGAGGCCAGGGCAATCGCCCCCAGCGCCGCCGCTATCTGGCGAGCATGACGCCACTTGTCCGGCTCTCCACAAGCCATCGATGCGGATGCATCGAGTAAGAGAACGACACTTCGCTCTTCTTCTTCCTCGAACAGTTTGATGAATAACTTCTCCAGACGGCCATAGATATTCCAGTCCAGATGTCGCAGATCGTCGCCGGCAACATAGTTGCGATGATCGGCAAACTCGGTCGACATTCCCCTTCTCCGGGAACGCTTTTCTCCACGCAACTTTCCCTGCACCATCTTGCGTGAGAGGAGCGCTAATTTGCCGCAACGCGCAAGAAAATCCTCATCGAGGAGTGGTTCTTCTACCTCCCCTACCTCGCTCATACTGCGGCCGCTGCATCTCCGACCACCTCTGGCACCACAGCCATGACAGAAGCGACGACCTGGTCGGTGTTGATTCCTTCCGCCTCCCCCTCGAATCCGAGCAGTACTCGGTGGCGCAATGCCGCCGGGGCGGTATCACGAATATCTTCAAAAGCCACATGAACACGACCAGCCAGTGCCGCTCTCATCTTGGCGCCCAGGAGCATCGCTTGCACTCCTCTTGGGCTGGCACCGTAGCGAACCCAGCGGGTCACCATCTCGGGAGCTCCATCCCCATCGGGATGGGTCGCCAGCAACATTCGCACGGCGTAATCCTGCACGTGAGAAGCGGCTTCCACCATGCGAATCCGCTGGCGGTGCTTCTCGATGGTCGGTCCATCGAGGACCGCAGCGACCTCACCGAAATGAGCTCCGGTGGTCCTTGTCAGCACTTCATTCAACTCATCTCGATCGGGGAAGGGCACATGCACCTTGAAGAGGAAGCGGTCCAATTGCGCTTCTGGAAGCGGGTAGGTCCCGTCCATCTCCAGGGGGTTCTGGGTGGCCAGTACCATGAACGGTTGTTCGAGCCGATGAGTCTCCCTGCCGACTGTCACTTCCCCCTCCTGCATCGCTTCGAGCAATGCAGACTGAGTCTTCGGCGTGGCCCGATTAACCTCGTCCGCCAGCACCACCTGGGCAAAAATCGGCCCCGGTTCGAACTGGAAACCTTTCCGGCCCTTTTCATCCTCGGTCACGATACGAGTTCCGGTGATATCCGCCGGCATCAGATCGGGGGTGAACTGGATGCGGGAGTAATTCAAATCGAGGCAACCGGACAGGGTCCTGACCAGCAGTGTCTTGCCTAGCCCCGGGACCCCTTCCAGCAGCACGTGGCCACCGCAAAAGAGTGCAATCAGAACCGTTTCCACCACCTCGTCCTGGCCAACGAGGATCTTGCCGACCTCATCACGGACGCGGGTGAAATCTTCTCTGAGAGTGGTGAGATCATGCTCCAGATCGGCCATTGCCCTCCCTCCTGAGGTCATGTAATCGTCACCCAATCAGCGCTCTCTGGCAAGACCCACAGCGAAGTGAACTCCCTGGCCGTTCCAGGGAGACTCGAGTTCGCAGGATGCTCCGCTTCCCTCCCCTCGCCCCGGGCTCCGTGTTACACTACCGGACTGTCCCACAAGATTGAGGAGAGAGAATGATCCACATCCCGCCAGCCCGCCCTGAATCCGGAATTCCCGGATTCATGCTGGTGCTGCCTCTGTTGCTCCTGACCAGTTGCGGATCCACTCCCCAACACCAGCCACGGCCCCAGCAAGAGGCTTCAGCCGTGGTAGATTCCACACCGATTGAACTGGCCGCGGGAGTCGCCCCTGTATTTGCCGATGAAGAGGAAGCCGGAGTCAGACCTGCGTCCGATGGATCCTCGGGAACCAAACTATTGCAACTCTACCCGACCGATTCGGTCGCAGCGGTACCCACCGAGGAAGTGGTGGTGAGAATCCCCACCGCAGAGCAGCTCGAAGCAGTCGACCAGGCGCTCGCTCGGGCCGCCGATGCGAGAGAAGATACTGCCCCGGCTCCCGACCCGATCGAGGAGATCGAGACTGCGGAAGTCGATTTTACAGAGATTGAAGCGGCGGCCATCGAACTGGCCGAGGTGGTGATCGAAGAAGCGGCTGCCATCGAAGTGGCCGAGGTGGTGATCGAAGAAGCGGCTGCCATCGAAGTGGCCGAAGTAGTGATCGAAGAGCCGGTTGCGGACCCGATCGAGTCGGTCGAGACAGCCAGATCCACCGTCGAACGGATTCCCACCACACCCTCGATTCACCCCACCATCACCGAAACGGTGGCCACCAACGGACTCGAAAGACTGACCCTGATGTGCGGCCCTGGTTCACTGACGATCCTCAGAGATCGGTCCGCCAACCAGATCGTCGCCACCGCAGAGGTGGTCTGTCACGCCTCCGATCCCCGGCGTCAGCAAGAACTGAGTGACGGTGTACGCCTCTCCATCGATGGCTCCACTGCAGGTCTCAAGAGGATTCGCGTCATCGAACCGCCGCTCGAGGCTGGGGAAGAATGCCGGGTCCATCTCAACATCATGATACCAGCAGCCGATGACTCCGGTTTTGCCCTCAAGATTCAGGACAGCAGCGGGGACATCTCGGTCGCGGACTTCTCCGGTGATCTATCGATCACCAGTTTGAAGGGATCGATCGATGTGGCCGGAGGAGGCGGATCCCTCATCATCTCATCCGGACATGGTCCCTGTTCCGTGACCAGCTTCGAGGGTCCCATCAAGATTCGTGATGGAGCAGGCGATTGCTCACTTGGACAGATCTCGGGCGACATCGAGGTATGGGGCCGAAACGGCGCGCTGGAGATCCGCTACATCACTGGCAATGTCACCGCCATCGATGGCCGCGACGGGATTCTCGTCCAAAGCGTCGAGGGTAATCTGACCCTTTATGGAATTTCCCTCACCGACAGTTCCATCGAGGGCGTTTCCGGAAGCGTCATGTCGAAGACAGGAGCACCCTAACTTCCATGTACATCACCCAAGGACAAAATAGCCGCCCGCTCGGTTACGAGATGAATGCGCACCCGGCGTCGTCACTCCGGGATTTCATGTCTGCCATCGACGACTACGTAATTCCTGTCAGGGACCAGGTGTGCCCCGGCGAACCCTTCGCCATCTCGCCTCACATCGGCCAGAGCCTGGCGGGGCAGTTGTCTCGAAAGGGAGTCGCGGAGTCACTCGGTGACCAGTTGCGAGATCTCAATCTCCACGTCTACAGCGCCAATGCCTTCCCGTTGAAGAACTTTCATTCCGAGATCGTCAAGGACCAGGTTTACTTGCCTTCCTGGGCCCATGTCGCCCGCGCCAAAACCACCTGCCTCATCGCAGATGTGATGGCTCGAATCGAACCGGATGCCCGCCACCTGACCATCTCGACCCTGGGAGGTGGTTACCGCCCTGCGGGTAACACTCCAGCAATCCTCGAGAAGATGGCGGCCGGCTACCTGAAAATAGTCGCCCATCTGGCCCAGATCGAACAGCGGACCGGCATCCACATCGCTCTCAATGCAGAGCCGGAACCCGATACCACCTTCGAGTGTGCTGAAGATGTGATCTCCTTCTGGAAGGAATACCTGAAACCAGCGCTCCCCGGGCTGACCAGGACCCTGCAATGCCATCGCTCTCGTGCGGAAGGGTTATTGCGTCGCCACTGGACCGTCAATCTCGATGCCTGTCACTCGGCGGTTCTGTATCGCTCTCCACTGGAAGACTGGCGCCGCCTCGACCGCGCCGGGATCCTCGTCGGTAAAACCCACATCACAAGTGCCATCGCATTACCGAATCCAAGTCGTTCTCCGGCAGCCTACCGGGAATTACTCGAACACAGCGAACCTCGTTATTTGCATCAAAGTGCCCTCAAGATGAAAGATGGAAGCACCGTACGCCTCTCCGATCTTGGGGAAATCGAGCAACAGGATCTGTCTACCATCTCCGAGGTCAGGACCCATTTCCATGTGCCCCTATCCAAGGCAAAGCATGGAAAGTTGCACACCACTCGTGACGATGCGCAAGCCTTGTTGACCGAAGCACTCTCACGGAAACAGGATCCGCCACACATCGCCCTCGAGACTTACACCTGGCCACTGTTGACCCAAGGGATCAAGAGCTCTCAGCAGCGCCAGCGACTCATCGATGGAATCGCGGCCGAGTTACGCTGGGCTCAAGACGCCTCGCTCAATCAGGTCACCAGTTCCGTAAGAAGATGATCAGAGCGGTTCGCCACAGCTGTGGAACGCCAGGATGGCGAACATCGTCGCAGCGTGGCTGATGTAATGCTTGCGGTCTCTACCGTCTGAATCGGCAAAGATCCACTGTTGGTTTCCATTGGGACGCCAGTTCACCTGAATATTCTTGCTGTCCGATCTCCCCTGGAAATCGGATTTCAACAATATAGGTACTGAAATTCCAGAAGGAGGGAGCCAGCGATGAATACCAATCAGTGGGTGGATATTGATGAACACCAGCCTGAATACGGAGATGAACCGTTGCTGCCGGAGAGGAAGAAGTTCCGCCCGACAAGATGGATCGTACCTCTCCTGCTGGTGATTGCCCCCTTCATCTACAACTTCATCGAAGCCCGCGTCCCCTGGTCCTCGCTTGACAAAAAAGAAAAAAGCGCTCGATGGATGCTGGCCAGCATGTCGGTCGATCGGCTGGAAATGGCTCTTGCCAGTGGCATGCCCATCGATCACGAGGAGCGCTCCGCCTTCGGCACGACCCTCATCCAGTTTAAAATGTTGAATGATGGGTCCACCCCGGCGGCATACGAGAAAAAGACTGCGATCATCCGTGCAGCAGCCGAGGCCGGGGCCGACCTCGATTCCGTGTGGCTATTTGGTCAGACTCCGCTGGATTTGAATCTTCACGCTGAGCCCGGGTCTAACTGGAAGATCACCGGAGATCTTCTGATCGAACTGGGCGCGGATGTGGACGGAAAATCGGGTACAGAGATGCGTAGGCATTCGCCCCTGACTCAACTGATCGAAAAGGGTTCCCCTGATTCACCGGCGTACGAGAATGAAAATGCCAGCAAGGCTGAAGATCAGTCCTTCAATCTCGCCAGGACGCAAATCGAGATCGCTTACCTCAGCAAGGGCCTGGAGCCGCCGAAGCCGCCAGAGAAGAAGGAATCTATCGATCCAGAATGGCAAGACAAGATCCGCTGGTTGTTATCACATGGAGCCAGCTTCGATGGAGTCGCGCGAGCAGATGCACTGGGAACTGCCATCTCGAGCAAGAAATCCCCTGAAGTGATCTCATTTCTGCTGGAACTGGGAGCCGATCCAGATCCGCAAGGCATCTCCATGATCACCTCTTGCCTCAAAGTCTCAGGGGCTCATCGGTGCAGGCACTCAACCGAGATCGTCCAGCTGCTGCTCGATGCAGGTGCCGATGTGAATCAAGGCGATGAAAACTCGCGTCCACTGCTCTCCGCCGCAAGGAAGTGCTGCAAGCACAACCTGGACATCATCCCCAAGCTACTCGAAGCAGGGGCAGACCCCACATTTGCGGACACCCAAACCAGGTGGCGTCGCATGGATCCGAGCGAGATTTACTACAAGCACAAATCGATCATCGAGTACGCCCGTGAAAACAAGGCGTTGCAGGGTACCGCCGAACTGGAAGCACTGGAGAAAGCGGTCGCCGAAGCCGCCACCGATACCGCATCCACCAGGAGATGATCAGGAGAGATGATCAGGATTCCTCGCCGCAGCTGTCAAACGCCAGGATGGCGAACATCGTCGCAGCGTGGCTGATGTAATGCTTGCCGTCACGCTTGGGTGATCGGACAAACCACCGTCCACTCTCGCGCTGGCTCTGGCGCAGCCACTCGAGACCTCGTTGCAGTTGTGGATGGTCGACAGGTATTTCTGCCTGGCGAAGTACAAAGATGGAAAATGCCGTGGCGTAGGCATCACTGGGCAACTTGTCGGCGACATCTTCAGGCCGTTTCCATTTCCCCGCCCCCACATCGACCAAGCGCCAGCCTCCGTCGGGCCGTTGGCCGGCGAGAAGTTCACGACTCCACTTCTTCCTCGTCTCATCATCGACCAGTCCATCGAGCACTCCATCGAGCCCCGACGCCGCCCACAGCATCATCCCCTTGTGGTGAAGATTCTGTGGCGGGTGGTCCCGCAGCCACCCTCGTAAACGCTCGATCCCCGCGGCGGCCGCAGCGGTACCTCGATACGACTGCGGCAACACTCCCGCCGTCACAGCCGCCAGCGTCACACCGAAGTGGTCATCGGCTTCAAAGGGCGGCCAACCGCACTTGAGCCAGGCACTCCAAGCGCCATCCTCGTCCTGGAGACTCCACATGTGATCGAGTGCCTTGCGGGTATCGGGAGAGAGTTTCCCGACACTGCCCATGTCGCTGATGGCGAGGAAGCAGGTGGTCGCCACCAGCCCCTCGACCGCTCCTCGCTGCCCCGATGGCTGCTTCTTTTCGACCACGTAGCGGTTCAGGTAGCCCAGGGCAAACTCACGAGCGCGACGATTCTCGCTACTGGTGGGCGCGACCCTCGCTGCGGCCACCAGATACAGGCCGTTGGTGTGACAGGTGACACAATCTCGCTGCTGTTCCCACTGCAGAGCCGCTGCATCGGCGAAGGCGACCGCAAGTTTCAGGGAGAATTGCTCGATCGGAGGCTCGTCAATGCGATGGGGTCCCCCGGCAGGGTCCTCCGGGGGGGTGGAGGCCAGTAATCTGCCCCACGCGATCGAGACCAGAAACAGAAGAGGACAAATACGCATGCCGGGTATGGTAGCGGTGATCGAGCAGAAGTTCGACAAGGAACTGGATGTGAGCCTCTCACCACTAGATGCTGTCGGCGAAACACCTCGAAAGGGAGAGAATAGATGACAATTCTGAAACAAATTCCAATCACCACCCTGGCTCTGCTCATCAGCGTCCTCGCCGGTTGCGAGAATAACCATCCTGCCTCGGGGCAGACCCCGGCGATGGAGGAAAAAGCCCATCAGAAGATGGTAGCGGTCGACAGCCAGCGACCGCTGGTGGCAGTGATGACCCCGACCGCCGGCAACAAAACTGCCGGAACGGTCACCTTCACCCAGGGTGCAGATGGTATCGATGTCGAGGCGACCATCCGTGGACTCACCCCCGGTGATCACGCCATCCACATCCACCAGTTCGGCGATCTGCGACTCGACAACGGCAAGGGCACCGGGGGTCACTACAACCCGCAAGGACATGATCATGCGCTGCCCAGCACCGAGATGCGTCACGCCGGTGATCTCGGCAACCTGACTGCCGATGCCGACGGCAATGCCAGCTACTCCATCACCATCGATAATGTGACCCTCGACGGCGCCCACAATCCCATCATCGGCAGGGGTGTCATCATCCACGCCAAGGTCGATGACGGCGGCCAACCCACCGGCAACGCCGGCGCCCGGGTGAGCCAGGGAACCATCGGCTACGCCAACCCGGGGTAAGCGAACCTCCGGTCAGGACTGCAGCATTTTGCGCATCATCATCACCGGTTTACCGCGGCCGATGTACTGGCCAACTTCGCGGAAGCCGCAAGCGTGATGAAAGTCGATGCTGCTCTGGTTGCGTGGCTGCAGGTTGACCTCGCAGACGATGGAGGTGAGTCCGCGGTTCCTCGCCCACGCCTCGAGCACTGCGTACAACGCCGATCCGATGCCACGGCGTCGCGCCGACGCTGCGGTGGCGATTCGATCGACATAGGCGAAGTTGTCGAAGTGGCGGCAAAACCAGCGGAAGTTGGGGCTGTCGTAGCGGTCGTCGGGAAGCATCACCACCATCAATGCGACGGCAGAATCGGCGCTCTCTCCCGCGACCATCCTCACCATCGAAGCGTTACGCAATAACGCCTCGAACGACTCCTCATCGAGTCCACCCAGTTCGGGAACATGCTCCTGGTTGAGCAGATGCAAGCGGCTACAAGCCTGCTGCAAATCTGCCACCGGTTGCACGCGGATCGGTGGTTCGCTGGGAGTCGAGGTGGCGAACAGGTCTCCCAGATGAGTCGCCAGCGAACGCAGTGCGGATCGATGATGAGAGAGTGAAGCGAACTCCGGGTGCGACCGCAACACCCGCAACCGGTCGGTCGGTGTGACCGTTCCGTCAAAGATGGCTCCCAGTTGCAACAGGTCTGCCAGTCGGGTGCCCGCGGTGAGAGTTCCCCGATAACGGATGCAGGCGAGATCGGGCTGCGCCTGGTACCCACCTCTGCTCTTCTCGATGAACCACTGCTCGGGGGTCGCACCTTCCAGCTGGATTCCTTCGTGATGGTATCGAGCCATCGTTTCGATCACCGTGTCGATGATGATCGCCAGCTGGACCCGATTTGCGACGGTGGCTGGATCCCTGAGAAGAGTGGCCAGGGTTGTTCCTGCGACCACCGGCTCGACCACCCGCTCGGAGACTCCCGAGGCTTCCTCGATAAAGAGCGCCGAGCGAGGTTTGTCGTGCCAGACCGTCTGCAACACCCGATCGCCAAACCATGCCGCACGAGGCTCTCCCACAGAGTACCCCGGATGGCTCGAGACGACGGGTGACCGGCGGCGGACCTGCACCACTCCATCGACTTCGACCGGCTGGTGATGAGTACCTTTTCCACCGCGAAGTGCACGCGAGATGTGGCGGCGACGGCGACGTATCTCCGCTCGCTCTGCAGCATGCAGCGTCTCGTCATGACGATCCTCCACCACGTCGGCCCAGCCGACTCCGGTGGTTTCACGATCGGGCCCGACCGCCCAGGATCCATCGACCCCCTTCGCTCGGGCACCATGGGCCCACCCCTGGAGGAAGTGAAGAACATCCTGCCCTGCACGAGCCGCACCCAGTGCCCGCACAACCTGTCGCACCATCGCCACCCTACGATGAGGGGCCACTCCGAAGCCAACCTTCGCATCATGGAGATCGATCAACCACAGCGATGCGGTCTCTGCGTCGTATCCGCGAACCAGGATGTTGCCGGTATGAATGTCGTGAGCATCCACCCCGGCACGAACGATGCCGGCGAGCCAGTTTCCCAGCACACGCAACATCGCCACCCGCTCGACTCCATCAAACCGTTCGAGGAACTGTGGGAAGTGTTCGGTATCGAGAAGATAATCGAAGAAAACGATGTCGTGGTCCCGATGACATGCCAACGCC
>Ga0209657_1001543_pt1 | contig 13799 bp, 11 predicted proteins | sample SaaInlV_100m_DNA_FD_184650 | JGI IMG/M metagenome (GOLD analysis project Ga0209657, IMG submission 184650) | Marine microbial communities from expanding oxygen minimum zones in the Saanich Inlet - SI037_S3LV_100m_DNA (SPAdes) (version 2) | ecosystem: Environmental > Aquatic > Marine > Intertidal... | reverse complement strand
TGGTTCTTGAATTACCTTTTCTTTTAAAATCGTGAAGACAAGCAGCAGAAGTTATAAAAGCATCTAAAATTCCTTCAGGACATTCTGAACCATCTTTCAAAAGAATTGCATGATTTGTCATTAGATGACCTACATTTCTGTTTAATAATAATGATCTTCCATGTAATTTAATTTTTTTATTTTTAATTGAATTGTATTCTCTGTCAGAGTTTAATTTCCTTGTAATTATCTTTCCTTTTTTCTTAAATTTTGAATTAAGAGTTCCCTTCATTAATTGTAACCAATTCTTATATCCCAAAACTTTATCTTCAGCGTCAACTGCAGCAACACTATCTTCATGATCACAAATTGTTGAAATAGCTGATTCTAAAATAACATCATGAATTTTTAATAGGTCTTGGTTACCTTCAGGATTATTTTTTTCTAGCTTTTTATTATGATCAAATAATATATCTATATGAAGATTATTATTTACAAACAAAAGAGATGATAATTTATTTTTATCTTTTTTATATCCAACTAACTGTTTTTTATTTTTTAATTCAATGTTTAATTTTCCATTAGTTATATTTGGTATTTTGTTCAAATTTTTCCAACTTATATTTTTAAGAGGTATATATTTGTCTAGAAGATTTTTGACATATTCAATAACTTTTTTTCCTCTTATTGGATTATAAGTTTTACCTTTTAATGCACCTTTGATTTCAGGAATTATATTTGAACCATATAGACTATCATAAAGACTCACCCATCTTGCATTGGCAGCATTTAATAAAAACCTTGCATTGGTCACCGGACAAACTAATTGAGGACCACAAATACTGGAGATTTCTTTATCTACATTTTTAGTTTCAATTTTAAAGTTTGGGCCTGATTTTTTAAGATAGCCAGTTTTTTGTAAAAAGATTTTATATTCATTAAAATTGAATTTTTTTTCTTTTCTTTCAAGATGAAAAAAGTCTATTGATTTTTGAATTTTTTCTCTTGTCTCTAAGAGTTTTTTATTTTTTGGTGATAAATTATGTGCAGTTTTACTGAATCCTTTCCAGAATTGATTGCTTGAGATACCAGTTCCAGGTAGCAATTCTTTATTAACAAAACCTAAAAGCACATGTGAGACTGATAAATCACAAGTTTTTATGAATTTTTCTTTTTTTTTCATTAATTTTTTATTATATCATTTTATTGTCAAATTTTAGTTTATAAAGAAATTAATATGAAAAATTATCTTAATTTTGAAACAGATATTAAAAATCTTGAAAATGAAATTGAAAAATTAAAAGACCCCTATAATCAAGAAGGTTTATCTGAAGTTGACACTCAAAAAATAAGCAATACTCAAGCTGAGTTAGATAAAAAATTAAAGGATATTTATTCAAATCTAGATCCCTGGCAAACTACGATGGTTGCTAGGCACGAAGATAGACCTAAATCTAAGTTTTTTATAGATAACTTGTTTGAAGATTTTATCTCTTTATCAGGAGATCGTTATTATGGTGAAGACAAATCAGTATTAACAGGTTTTGCAAAATTTAATGGAAATTCGGTCTTGGTGATTGGTCAAGAAAAAGGGGAAAATTTAGAAAGTAGAATTGAAAGAAATTTTGGGATGATGAGGCCAGAGGGTTATCGAAAAACCATAAGATTAATGAATTTAGCTAATAAATTTAATATTCCAATAATATCTTTTATAGATACTCCTGGTGCATATCCAGGAGTTGGAGCCGAAGAAAGAGGACAAGCAGAAGCAATAGCTAAATCAATTGAGTGTTGCATGGAGCTTAGAGTCCCAACTTTAGCAATTATAATTGGCGAAGGTGGTTCGGGTGGAGCGATTGCTTTAGCATCATCTAACAAAGTAATTATGTTAGAAAATTCAATTTATTCTGTTATCTCTCCAGAAGGATGTGCAACTATTTTGTGGAGAGACCCAAAAAAAACGCTTGATGCCGCAAAAGCAATGAAACTTTCTGCAAAAGATTTATTAGAATTAAAAGTCATAGATGAAATAATTCCCGAACCTTTAGGTGGTGCTCATAGAGATAATGAATTGATGCTAAAAAATCTTAAAAGCTCAATATCTAAAAATTTAGACTTTTATAAAAATTTTTCATCAGAAGAGATTATAAATGAAAGAAAAAATAAATTTTTAAAAATAGGAAGAAACGAAGGCTTTATGAGCAGCCCAGAAGATTTAAGCACACTCACTATTAAAAATAATAATTTCGATAAAATTTTTAAATCAAAAAAAATGATAATCGGATCTGTGGTTATAGGATTAATCTTATTGATTGTTGGTTTTTCTCTATTTTAATTAAACCTATTGAATACCACAACAATGTTTATATTTTTTACCTGAACCACAAAAGCATGGTTCATTTCTTCTCATTTTTTTACCTTTTTTAATTTGCTCAACCATGTTGGGTTTTCCATCTTCTTTTTTCTGAGGTTGTTCTGTAACTACTTTTAAATTCATTAATATAGTTATAAAATCTAGTTTTAGTTTTTCTAAAAGATTAGAAAATAAATCAAATGCTTCTTTTTTATATTCAATTAATGGATCTCTTTGTCCATAAGATCTAAGTCCTATAACTTGTCTTAATTGTTCCAAATATTGTATATGAGACTTCCAATTCAAATCTATAGATTGCAAAAATATTCTTTTTTCTATTTCTTTTGCATGATCTTCTTCGAGAAGTTTAATTCTATCATTTCTTGAGTTTACAAATTTATTTGTAATTTGTTTTTTTATTTCATCATCTTTTGTTGAAATAAGTTCTTTCAATTCATTTTCAGTAAAACTTTTACCTACAATTTGTTTTAGACGATTACTAAATTCGTTGTTTTTTGGGTAGGATAGATTTTGAACTTTTAATTTTAAAATATCTTGAATTATTTCTTTTAAAAATTCATCTGAATACTCAAAAATATTATCACTATTCATGGCATTTTTTCTTTGAGAAAATACAACATGCCTTTGATCGTTAAGGACATTGTCAAATTTAATTAAGGTTTTTCTGATATCAAAGTTTCTAGCTTCAACTTTTTGTTGAGCTCTTTCTAACGCTTTATTAATCCATGGATGGTCAATACTTTCTCCATTTTTTAGACCTAGCTTTTCAAGCATATTATTCATTGACTCTGAACCAAAAATTCTCATTAGATCATCTTCTAAACTGACATAAAATATAGAACTTCCTTCATCACCTTGTCGACCTGATCTTCCTCTAGCCTGATTATCAACTCTACGTGACTCCATTCTTTCAGTTCCTATAACAAATAAACCCCCCAAAAATTTAATTTTATCTTTTTCAATCTTTAATTGATCATCAGCGATAGATCCTTTTTTACCTCCAAGTTGGATATCAACTCCTCTTCCAGAAATACTTGTAGTAATGATTACTGATTTTTCTTTACCAGCATTTGCAATTATCTCTGCTTCATTTTCATGGTTTTTTGCATTTAAAACGACATGTTTAATATTTTTCTTATTTAATAAATTTGCATAAATTTCTGATTTGTTAACACTTGAAGTAAAGATTAAAACAGGTTGACCAGAATTATTACACTCAATTATTTTATTAATAATTGCATCATTCTTTTCATTTTCAGTTCTAAAAATTTGGTCATTAAAATCTTCCCTTATCATCTTCTTGTTTGTAGGAATTGCAACTACAGGTAAATTATATATTTCAAAAAATTCTTCTGCTTCAGTTGCAGCAGTTCCAGTACAACCTGAAATTTTTTTATAGAGTTTAAAATAATTTTGATAAGTTATTGAAGCTAAAGTTTGATTTTCAGCTTGAACATCAATTTTTTCTTTAGCCTCTAGAGCTTGATGTAGTCCATCACCAAACCTTCTGCCTTCAAGAATTCTGCCTGTTAGTTCATCAATTATTTTTAGAACGTCATCTTTTACAATATAATCTTTACCTTTTTCGAATAAATGATTAGCTCGTAATGCTTGATTTACATGATGAACTAGACTTAAATTTTCTGGATCATAAAAATTATTATTTTTTAAAATTCCAGCATCAGAAAAAATTTTCTCGACATTATTTATTCCTTCGTTACTTAAAAGAATATTTTTATCTTTTTCATCAATTTCATAATCTTTATCATCTAGTTGTTTTATTAGTTTGTCTATTGCAAGGTATTGAGTAGTTTTATTTTCTGCTGATCCAGAAATTATTAATGGAGTTCTAGCCTCATCAATTAAACACGAGTCAATTTCATCAACTATAGAAAAAGAATGTTCTCTTTGAACCATTTCTGTTTCAGAAAATTTCATGTTATCTCTTAAATAATCAAATCCTAGTTCACTATTTGTTGCATAAGTTATGTCACAATTATAATTTTTTTTACGCTCAATATCATCTTGATCATTATTAATGTATCCTGAGGTCAAACCTAGAAAGTTATATATTTGCCCCATTTCTAAAGAGTCTCTTTTAGCTAGGTAATCGTTAACAGTAACAATGTGCACACCTTTTTCATTAAGGGCATTTAAATATGCCGCAAGAGTAATGGTTAGAGTTTTTCCTTCTCCTGTTCTCATCTCTGCAATTTTACCCTCATGTAAAACAACACCACCAATTAATTGAACATCAAAATGTCTCTCATTACGGGTTCTATTTGATGCTTCTTTAACTAACGCAAATGCCTCAGGTAAAAGTAGATCTAAAGATTTTCCATTTTTAATTTGCTCTTTATATTCAAGAGTTTTTTGTGGAAAATCTAAATCATTTAAATTTTTAAAGTAATCTTCTAATGAGTTTATTTTTGCTACTATTTTTCCAATTCTATCAAGCTCTTTTTGATTACTTGATTTAATGAATTTTGAAATTAGATTTAATGGATTAAACATGACTATTTGATTTATTCTTTACTTATATTGTTTAATATATGTATTAAATAAATAATTTAAATACTATGGGAATTAATTTAACAAACTTTTTGTCTTCAAAATCAAAAAATACAAGAATGATTGATTTTCAGGACTTAGATCACATTGATGGGCTATCAATTTCAGTCGTAAGTGCAAACCTATATAAAGATAATAGAGACGATCTATCAATGTTTTATTTTAGAGATGGAGCTAATTATGGTTCTGTTTATACTCAATCTAAAATAGTATCTGAAAATATTAAATGGAACTTAAATCAAAATTGTAAAAAAATATACTCACTTCTTGTTAATACAAGAAATGCGAATGCCTTTACTGGAAAACAGGGCTATCGCAGTTTAAAAAAATTAGCTGATCTGGTGTCTAAAATGTTAACTGAAAAACAAGCTGAGGACGAAGAAATTCCAAAAAAAATAACATCTAAACAGATTATTTTTGGTTGCACAGGCACTATTGGTGAGAAATTTCCATATGAAAAAATTGCTAATCAAATACCAAGTTTAGTAGATAAAATTCGATATACCCAAAATAAATTCCTTTGGATGAAGGCTGGACTTGGCATCATGACCACTGATACCAAGCCTAAATTAGCAATGGAAGAATGTAAAATTGGAAATGAAAAAATTAAAATTTATGGAATAGCAAAAGGATCAGGCATGATCTATCCGAATATGGCAACAACATTAGCTTATGTCTTTACGGATGCTAGTTTATCAAACGATATATTGGGTAAATTATTAAAAAAAAATATAACAACAACGTTCAATGCAATTTCGTGCGATGGAGACACAAGTACAAATGATATGGCTACGATTTTTGCGACCAATAAAGTAAATAATGCCAAAATTAAAACTATTAAAGATAAGAAGATAAGAAACTTTGACTTAGCCCTAAATAATGTTTTGTTAAATTTAGCAAAAAGAGTTGTATCTGATGGTGAAGGAGCATCTAAATTTATTACAGTAAGTGTTAAAAAATGTAAAAATGAAATTGATGCAAAAAAAATTGCTTTTTCTATAGCAAACTCGCCTTTAGTAAAAACTGCAATTGCAGGAGAGGATCCTAATTGGGGCAGAATTGTAATGGCTATTGGTAAAGCTGGAGCAAAAATTAATTTAAAAAGATTATCCATAAATTTTGGAAATATAAAAGTAGTGATAGATGGTAAACTAAGCCAAACCTATGATGAAAAACTAGTAGCAAATTATATGAAGAATGAAAATATTGATTTAGAAATTGAAATTTCCACAGGTATTAAAAGTTTTATTGCCTACACCATGGACCTTACAAATAAATATATTAAAATTAATGCAGACTATAGAAGTTAATAGACATTGAAATTTTATTTTTTATTATTAATTAATAATTATGATCAAATACAAGCTAGAATGTAAAAATTGTGAGATAACTTTTGATAGTTGGTTTGCTACATCAAAAGAATATGAAAAATTAAAAAAGAAAAAGCTTTTAGTGTGCTATAATTGCGATTCATCAGAAGTTGAGAAAACTTTAATGGCTCCAAAATTTATTAATAGTAAAAAGAAATCAAAAAATAATTTAGATCAATCAAAATCTGTAGAAATTAAAAAAACTATTAAAAACTATCAAAAATTTATTAAAGAAAATTTTCAATATGTGGGTGAAAATTTTGTCTATGAAGCTAGATCAATTCACTATGATAAAAAAAAGAAAACTAAGGGTATTTATGGTAATGCATCTAAAAAGGATATCAAGGAATTAAAAGAGGAAGGAATTGAAACTCAGACGATACCTTGGCTAGATGATAAAAATAATTAATTTTTTATAAATTTAGCAATATAATTGACAGATAAATCTTTTGAAATTTTCCATTCATTTTTTACTATATTAAAATGCATACCATCTAAATTACTTAAAACTAAGTTATTTTTTTTTAAAATATTTTTAAGCTCTTCAGGTTTTACAAACTTTTCCCACTCATGAGTTCCAATAGGTAGCCATCCTAAGATATATTCAGCACCAACAATAGCAAACATATAAGATTTTAAAGTTTTATTAATAGTTGCGATAAACATTAGTCCATTTTTTTTTAGCAGTTTTGAGCAAGATTTTAAAAAAAAATTAAGATCATCAACATGTTCAACTATTTCCATATTTAAAATTACATCATATTTTTTTTTAGTTTTAAATTTTTCAGGAGATGAACACAAGTAGTTAATACTAAGTTTATTTTTTTGAGCATGTAGTTTTGCAATTTTTATATTTTTAATCGAAGCATCTATTCCAGTTACATTTGCACCCAATCTTTTCATCGGCTCAGAAAGCAAACCACCCCCACATCCAATATCTAAAATTTTAATTTTATTTAGAGGTTTTATCTTATTTTTTAATTTAAAATTCTCAATTATACTTTCTTTGATATATTTTATTCGTATAGGATTAAATTTATGAAGTGGTTTAAATTTTCCATTTGGATCCCACCATTCAGAGGCCATTTTTGAAAATTTTTCTATTTCTTTTTTATTTACACTACTCATGATAGATAATTAGTTGACATAACAATTAAGATGTATTTTATCAAACATTAATTAAATTATAATAATAAGATCTGATCAATGAAAACTGTCGTACTTAAATTTGGTGGAACTTCTGTAGGAAGTATTGATAGAATCAAAAAAGTTTGCAAAATTATTGTTTCTTATAAAAAGAAAAAAAATAGAGTAGTTGTAATTTCATCTGCTATGAGCGGTGTAACAAATGATCTTGTTAATAAATCAAAGCTAATTAGTAATAATTTTAATAAAGCAGAATATGACACCTTGGTATCTACAGGTGAGCAGACTTCTTGTGCGTTAATTGCAGGTAGGTTAAATCATATCGGATTTAGATCGAGATCATGGATGTCATGGCAATTACCTATAATTACAGAAGGACCATATTCTGGTGCTAGAATCGAAAAAGTAATTGTTAAGGAATTAAATAATTATTTAAAAAGTGGAGGGATTCCTATTATTACTGGTTTCCAGGGTATAAATAATAAATTTAGATTAACTACTATCGGTAGAAGTGGGTCAGATGCAACAGCTATTATGTTAGCTAAATTCATTAAAGCAGATGAGTGTGTAATTTATACTGATGTTGATGGAGTTTATACAACTGATCCTAGACAATATAAGAATGCAAGAAAAATAAAAAAAATCTTTTATGATGAAATGCTAGAAATGGCATCGTTAGGATCAAAAGTTATGCAACCAACGTCAGTTCAGGATGCTAAATTAAATAATATTGATATTCAGGTTAAATCTTCATTTATTAGTAAATCTGGGACATTGATTACAGGATCTAAAAAAGCATTTAGTGATCAAATTATTACTGGAATTTCATCTACAAAAAATGATGCAAAAATTACAATTGTTGGAGTCAAAGATAGACCAGGTATTGCAGCATCTATTTTTAAACCTTTGTCACAGAATTTGATTAATGTAGATATGGTTATTCAAAACATTTCTTTAAATGGTAAAGAAACTGATTTAACATTTACAATTAAATCTGATGATCTTAAAAAAACAGAAAAATTAATAAAACTAAATAAAAAAATATCTTATAAAAAGTTATCTTTTGATAAAGATGTGTCAAAAGTTTCTATAATTGGTGTTGGCATGATAACTACACCAGGTATTACATATAGAATGTTTCAAGCTTTGGCATCAAAAAAGATAAATATTTTGGTGATTTCAACATCTGAAATTAAAATTTCTGTATTAGTTTCATCTAAGAATGTAAAAAAAGCAGTAGCTGTTCTGCATAAAGAATTTAAACTAGACTAATTTTTATGAGCCTTAGGCCTTTTAGAAATATAAATAGAAAAAATACTAAAGTAATTAATGTAGGGGATGTTAAAGTTGGAGGCAAAAATCCTATTTCTGTTCAGTCAATGACCAACACATTGACAACCGATATTAAATCAACAATTAAACAAATCAATGAAATTTATGAAGAAGGCGCAGATATTGTTAGAGTTTCTTGTCCCGATGAAGCTTCATCAAGATCTCTAAAAGAAATTAGCAAAAATGTTAAAATCCCAATAATTGCTGATATTCATTTTCATTATAAAAGAGCAATCGAAGCAGCTGAAAATGGTGCAAAATGCTTAAGAATAAATCCTGGAAATATTGGAGATAAAGAAAAAATTCATGATGTATTGAGTGCTGCTAAAAATAATGATTGTTCGATAAGAATTGGAGTGAATGCAGGTTCACTTGAAAAAGATATTTTGGAAAAATATAAAGAGCCATGCCCAGAGGCACTAGTTGAAAGTGCAATGAGGAATATTAAAATTCTAGAGGACCAAAATTTTTTTAATTTTAAGGTTAGTGTTAAATCTTCTGATGTTTTTTTATCAATTGCCGCTTATCGACAACTTTCAAAAGTTATGAACTATCCATTACATCTTGGAATAACAGAAGCTGGAAGTTTTGTATCTGGTAGTGTTAAGTCTTCTATAGGTTTAGGTTCACTTCTTTTGGATGGGATTGGAGACACTATTAGAGTTTCACTTTCAGACGATCCTGTTAAAGAAGTTAAGATTGGAAATGAGATCTTGAAATCATTAGGGTTACGAAATAGAGGAGTCAAAATTATATCTTGCCCATCATGTGCACGACAAGCATTTCAAGTGATAGATACTGTTAAGATATTAGAAGAAAAGCTGTCACATATTAAAACATCTGTAACATTGTCTATTATTGGATGTGTTGTTAATGGCCCAGGGGAAGCGGCCATGACAGATATTGGAATTACAGGAGGTGGAAAAGGGAATAATATGCTTTATTTATCTGGAGTTCAAAATGAAAAAGTTCTAACAGATGATATTATAAATAAAGTTGTTTTAGAAGTTGAAAAGAAAGCTTCTGAACTTGAAAAAAAACTATGATACCTATTAAAACAATTGAAGAACTTATATCAAAACATTCTACATTAGAAAAAGATTTGTCTTCAGAAGAAATAGACAAAAAATTATTTGCCGAGAAATCTAAAGAGTATTCAGATGTAAATGAGATAATAGAAAGTGCTAAAAAATATATTTCTTTTGAAAATGATAAAAAAGAATTAGAAAAAATTTTAGAAGATAATACAGGAGATGAAGAGCTCAAAAGTATGGCTGAGTTGGAGTTAACAGAACTTAAGTCTGAGCATGAAATAAATGAAAAGAAATTAAAACTGTTTTTATTACCAAAAGATGAAGCAGACAAAAAGAATGCAATTATTGAAATTAGAGCTGGAACAGGAGGACTTGAAGCAAGTTTGTTTGCTTCGGATCTTTTCAAGATGTATGAAAAAGTAAGTCACAAAAAAAAATGGTCACTAGAATTAATATCAATTTCTAGAAGTGATGCGGGAGGATTAAAAGAAGTTATAGCATCAATCAAAGGGACCAATATTTATTCTACATTAAAATATGAAAGTGGAGTTCATAGAGTCCAAAGAGTACCAGATACAGAAACCCAAGGAAGAGTTCACACATCAGCAGCAACAGTTGCTGTTTTACCTGAAGCTGAAGAGGTTGATCTTAAAATTAATGACTCTGATTTAAGAATAGATGTATTTAGAGCCGGTGGTCCAGGAGGACAATCTGTAAACACAACAGATAGCGCAGTTAGAATAACACACATTCCAACAGGCCTTTCTGTTTCTCAACAAGATGAAAAATCTCAACACAAAAATAAAGCTAAAGGTATGAAAATTTTAAGATCACGTTTGTATGAGCTGGAGAGATCTAGAATTGATCAAGAAAGATCTCAAGACAGGAAAACGAAAATTGGTACTGGGGACAGATCTGAAAGAATAAGAACTTATAACTTTCCACAAGGAAGAGTTACAGATCATAGAATAAATTTAACACTTCATAGATTAGAAGAATTTTTAGAGGGAGAGGCGTTTGATGAAATGATCGAATCTTTAACTCTTCAAGCGCAAGAAGATAGTTTAAGTAATTTAAAATAAATGAATATTCAATCAGCTATTATTGAAGGCACAAATATATTAAAAAGCAAGTATATCCAAACAGCAAAATTGGATACCGAAATCTTATTGGCGGAAGTGCTTGGCAAAGATAGGAAATATATATTATTAAATAATAATAAAGATTTAGAAGCAGAAAATTTAAAATATTTTCAAAAATTAATAAAAGAACGTTCAAATTGTAAACCAATTGCCTATTTAGTTAAAAAAAAATTTTTTTGGAATTCTGAATTTTTTGTGACAGATGATACTTTGATACCAAGACCAGATACGGAACTGATAATAGAAAAAATATTAGAGTTAACAAAACATAAAAACAGAATGCATATATTAGATATAGGTGTTGGATCAGGTTGTATTCTTTTAAGTATTTTAAAAGAGAAAAAAAATTTTTATGGAACTGGGATAGATATTAGTGAAAACTGTTTAAATATAAGCAAAATAAATGCAAAAAAACTTAAAGTAGTAGCAAGAACAAAGTTTTGTAAAACAGATGTTGACAAATTCTCTTTTGGGAAATATGATTTGGTTGTTTCTAATCCTCCTTATATTAATCAACATGATTTTAAATATTTGGAAAAGGATGTTGCTAAATACGAACCAAGATTAGCACTTGATGGTGGATTAGACGGTTTATCAGAAATCAGAAAAGTTATTAAAAAATCGTCTGAACTGATTAAAAAAAATGGTAAATTTATTTTAGAGATTGGTTTTGATCAAAAAAATAAAGTAATTAATTTATTAAAAAAAGAAGGTTTTTATATAAATAGTACTTCAAAGGATCTTGCAAAGAATGATCGATGTATAGTTAGTACAAAAATATAATCAATTAAATTTATGGTAACATTTAGGAATAATAATAACGTTAGAAGAAACAATTATAGAAGAAACGATAGAAGCTTTAAGAGTAATGGAGAAAGACCGAAATTTGTATCAAATTATTCAAATAATGAAAATTTTAAACGAAAAGCACCTGGTAGAAACAATCATAATGCTCCAAAATTAATAGAGAAATATAATGATTTAGCTCGAGAGGCACAATCAAATGGAGATAAAATTTTATCTGAAAACTATCTACAGCACGCAGATCATTTTACTAGAATTTTAAACGATCAAGAAAATTTTAGAAAAGCAAAATATGCTGAAAATAACGAAACTTCTCAAGAAAAGATAGTTAAAGAAGGTGAAATCTTGGACAATAAAATTAAAGATGAAACTCAAGAAAACAAAATAGTTAAGATACAGCCAGAGGTTAGTTAATTTATACCAATAATTTTTTCAGATTTAAGCACATCCAACTTAATTTTTGTAGTTTCAAATAATTTTCTCTCTTCGCCCTTTAATATTTTGCCAGAAGGAAGTTTCAATTTTTGTGAATTAACTTTTTTTCCATTTATAATAACTTCGTAATGTAAATGTGGACCAGTAGACTTTCCTGTTGAACCTACATAGCCTATAGTTTGACCTTGTTTCACTCTTACACCAGTTTTAATTCCTCTAGCAAATTTTGACATATGAGCATAAATTGTTTCATAAGTTGAGTTGTGTCTAATTTTTATACAATTGCCACCCCCACCACACCAACCAGATTTTTTAATTATTCCATTACCCGATGCCATAATTGGAGTTCCTTGTGGTGCTGCAAAATCAGTTCCTCTGTGCATTTTGTTAAATCCATCTATTGGATGTTTTCTCATTCCAAATGACGAGGATAGTCTTGCACCATTGATTGGGGTTTTCATCAATGCTTTTTGAACACTTTTTCCATTTTTGTCATAATGACCATCATTACCATCATTATTAAAATAATATAAAGAATTATCTTGGCCGCTGAGTTTTAAGTTTGCAAAAAGAATTTCTCCACTTTCAATTATTTCTTTTTTTTCATTTAAAAAAACTTCATACATTATTTGAAATTTATCTCGTTTTCTAACGTCTCTTTGAAAATCAACTTGAAAACCATATATTCTTGCAAATTCAACTATAGTATTGGCAGGTATATTTTGATCAGTTGCAGATTTATAAAGACTCTGTAAAATTATGTTTTCTTTAAATATTATATTCTTATCAAGCTTTATAGATATTATTTTTTGATTTAATTTATCATCTTTAATGTTTCTTGTTAAATATATTTTTTCTTTACTAGAAATCTGAAAAGTAAATTCTTTGATTCGATTGACCGTTTGATCTAAACTAAATTGAATAATTTGTTTAGTATTCATTTTATTAAGATTAACTTTTTCTGAAAGAGATTTTTTTATTTCTTTTATTTCTTCTTTATCAATTGCATAGTTATTTAATATTTTATCAAAAGTCTCTCCATATTTTATTTGATGTTTAATTCTTTTATATTTTGGTTCTAAGTTATTAATTATATGGTTGAGAGTTTTTTTGAGATAAATATTATCTATAAAATTATTATAATTTTTTAGGTTAACGTTTTTTTTATAGTTGTAATAATTAATAGATATTGTTGTTAGTATAATTAGTAAAATTAGCGAAAAAATGGATAAATTTTTTTTTATTTTATAGGAAAATTTTTTAATCATTTTAAATTGTTTGGCGCTTAATTATTAGTTTAGAAAGACGAAAACATCAAAAAAAACCCCATAAAATCATTATTTTTTAAGTATTTTTTTAATCTTAATTGCTTGATTTCCTTTTATTTTAGCCTATAAGCGTCACACTTTCTTGTTAAAATAATTGTTTACTCAATAGATTAGTGAGAATTATTGGGCGTTTTTAACCCAATTAGTTATTTAAAACGTAAAAATTTAAGAAGAGAAGTGTGGACGGTTAAGGTTACCAAAATTTGTCGTACACACTTCAACATTATATAAATTTTATTCTTAGAATTTATATAGAAGCTAGTGTGCGCCGTTTTTAAACTTGA
>Ga0209657_1001529_pt1 | contig 13898 bp, 14 predicted proteins | sample SaaInlV_100m_DNA_FD_184650 | JGI IMG/M metagenome (GOLD analysis project Ga0209657, IMG submission 184650) | Marine microbial communities from expanding oxygen minimum zones in the Saanich Inlet - SI037_S3LV_100m_DNA (SPAdes) (version 2) | ecosystem: Environmental > Aquatic > Marine > Intertidal... | reverse complement strand
CGTAAACTCTGGATGTGACATCATCGAAGTTAGTCTCAACCATCATGGTTTACAGCAACGGACGGTAAGTTATATATGCCACCCGTACTTTAATTTCACAACACATGATGGTTTTTGTTCTTGTAAGAAAACTCAAATTTAATGTCATCTGGCTTGACTCCCATTCCCAACTGGGAATAAGACAGATCAGTTAATTCGTAGTTCTCTAATTCTGTAGGAGACTCAAGACCTCTGAAACATCTTAATCTGGCATACATTCCAGACATATTTTGTTGATGACAAATATTAAGAAAATCCATCAACTCATTGTCTTGGAGAGCAAACATTGAATCTACAAAAAGAAGCTTGCAATAATTTTGCCCCAAGGACACGCCTGCTATTCGAGGCTTCAATACAAAAATTCCATTTTTTGCAAACTCTGCTGTCCAAAACTTTGACTTCTTTTTTCTATACTGCTCAATCCAATGGTTCTTCATGAGAGTATTTATCATGGAAGTCTTCTTTTGTAATTCCTAAAATATGCGCAACAGTATTTAACTTGTCTCCGCAAGGCATAGAAAAAAGAGTTTGTCTTACACCATTGGGTGTTTCTCCTACTCCTGTTATGTCATACATATTTTCATCAAAAACAGCCCACTCCCAATCTATAACAAACAATTTCCCATATTCATCCACAAGCATATTGCCTGTATGAATATCTCTATGAGACACACCTCTTTCGATAAGGTTATGAATAAAAGAAATTGTTTGCTTTTTCACACTTTCTTTCAATTTTGGATCATCAATCCAAATTGATTCCTGTTGGCGTTGGTTGGCGTGGTTCTTTCCGATCATCTTCTTTAATGATCTTCCTTGGATGTCCTTTGATTTAACCCAGCCCACTCTTGAAAAATCCATTGGGACACACTGCTCAATGTCTGATACCTTCTCGTAACAGTCTTTTACAGTTTGCCATTCATCGTGACAGAAGTATCTTCTTTCGTACCATCCTTCTACCAACGCTGTGCCGCTTTTTCCAAAAGACAAATTTGAATTAGAAAACACGAATACTCTTCTTTGCCCATTTTGACCTATGAAGACAACTTTTTCAAAGCTTGAACGAAAATGCTTCTTAACATCTTCAACTTCTTTTGTAATATCTTTACTCACAGCACTTGGATGATTTGATTCAAAATAACAAGTGTCTTTGGTCATGTTTGATACAAACTTATAAAGAGCAGCTTGGTCATCAACATAAGCATCTACGGCACAACAACAAACAATGTCATACTCTTGACAACTTATAGAATCTGGAATGCTAAGATTAAGATCAACTTGATGGAATTCTGCGTCAACTTCCAAATAGTCACGAAGTTCGTTGCAGACAAAGACCCTCTCTCCGTTGTATTCCAGACCTGTTACTTTTGCGCCTCTTCTGGCAAACTCAAAACTCATCGCCCCAGTGTTGCTACCTATGTCCAACACAGTCTTGCCAGAGAGGTCTTTAGGAACGCCAAGCTGATTAAACCGATGAAGAGTATCTCTCCAACATTTGGTGTAATTGAATTTGTCGTAATGAAAAGAACCATAGAGAGTATCGTCAGATATCCCTGAGTGTTTCTCGTGTAACGGGCCAGAAATTTTAGCAAGCCTTTTGTGTATATCTTCTGCGGACTCAAACTCTTCTAAGATTTCTTCTGTCCATCTTCCTTTTTGGTTAAACGGAAGATGGACATTTTTTCTATTAAGTGCCCTGCAAATATCTTTGCTGTCGCAATCTTCTTCCCTAAGCTCGGAAATCAAATGGATTACCTTTAGACTTTCAAACTCTTTCAAAAGTCTGTAAGTCCATTCCGGTTTCCCAAATGGTGCCGTAATGGACTGTTCATTCAGCTTTCTGCAAATTTCTTTATTGGTGAAATTTTGACTGCGAAGCTCAACAATTAGGTCTAATGATTTCATAACAAGTCGGAAATTCCTAAATCGTCTCCTGCAAATTGCAACTCATCGTCATCTGCCTCAACTTCTGTAACAGTTGCCGCAGGACATGTTTCTTTGATGAGTTCATCATCAACGCCGGGAACATAATCCCCATATCCAGCTTTACCCATGATGGCAGAGTTTAGCTTGTCCATTGCTTTACGAAGCATATGGCCCAAACTCTGAGCATTGTCGTGATTTTTGTCCCAAGCTTTGAGATGTTGCTTAAGACGTGTCACCATGTATTTAGCCTCTACGCATCGCTCTTTAAGAGCAACAACATCAGGATCAACTTTTGCTTTTGCATCGCAATACTTTTCAGTGCCACCAATATCCTTGGCTTCGATGTATCGCATGTGAAGAATCTTCTCATGCTCAATCTCTCTGATTTGCAAGTTCTTCTCAGCAAGAGCCAAGTACGCACCAAAATTGTCATAATAAGCCGCCTCTGTTTCAACGTAGTTGTTCAGAGTGGCTTCACTAAACGTCAAATTGGCAGGATCGATAACAACCGAACTTGTGCCAATTTCTAATTTTTCTACCGACATCATTCACCTCTGTTTCTTTTGTTATCGTTATTGAGAGTCTTGGTCTTTACTATCGTCTCCGATTGTGTCGGTTTCTCCGTTGCCGGGTGCCCACCCTGTGCCACGATTCATAACCGCCTCAACTTTATCTTCTTCTGTAACTTTGACCGAACCCATGTGATCAACCACAACATCTCCTTCAACTGACTGTTTATGGCTGTTAAGTATATCCAAGTATTTGTCTTGAGATAATTCTGATATTTTGAGACTTTCAAGGTCAAATTTCAAACGAATCATATATCGGCTTCGACCGTCTCGTTGTTTAATGACATAACAACGGCCAATTCCCAGTAATTTCTCCACATCGTTCTGATTCAACGAGAAACAGCCGTCTAACGGCCTGATCTGTCCAAAGGAGTCTGCCAAGTGTTCTTCTTCAATACGGCCTCTGTCGTCCTTCTGTGTCTCTCTGGAGCCTCTATTTGGCTGCATGGCTGTAGCCAAGAATACATTCTCTTCTGTCGCCATTCCTCGAAGCTCACTGACAGTCTTCTCCCGAGACTCATAAGTCTTCATCCCCGGAAGGTCTTTCATTTCTCCAATGTAATCCAATACAACAAAATCTGGTTCAAAACCATGAAATCGAAGTTGAGACAAATACGACCTGATTGTGTTGACAGTACAGGTTTGGGCAGGGAATTGTTTAATCACCAAAGAACCCAATCCATCTTCTTTATAATCAACACCTTCCAATTCGGTTAGCTTTGAAAAGATATCGTCTTTATGAGATGAAAGAGATTGAATAGGAAATCCAGTAAGGATTGCATCCATTCTATCTGCTACTTTTTCTGCCGCCAATTCCAAAGTGATATACACACCATTCTTACCACGCAACACATTGGTTGCAGTAAGGCAACAAAGCATGACCGACTTACCTACACCTGATCCACCAACAAAAGAAACCATTTCTCCTTTGATGTATCCGCCAGCACTGATCTCACTATCAATGCCCAGCAAGCCCATTACAAATTTTGCTCTTTCTGCTTGATCCTCTTCCATCTGCTCGTAGCGATCTTTGATGGTATTGAAGTAATCAAGACCAAGATCAAAGTTCTCATTGGTCTCCATTGACTTCCGCATTAGATCATAAACTTTTCCCCATGTGTCTTCGTTCTCGGGAGCTTTGTCGATCTCCGCTAATGATTCTTTGAAGGCAGCTTTGATGGCTTGTATCTTGGCAAAGTATACGATCTTGTTTTGAAGATAATCTCTAGCATCAAGACCGGGCTGGAAGTAATCATAAAGAAGACCAATCTCTGACAAGTAATAGTCAAGAGATTTGTTGTCTTTCAGATCGTCTTTAACTTCCTGAATCAAAAATGTTTTGTTCGGAAGAATCCGATGCTCTTTGAAAAACTTAAATGTTATCGCACACGCTTTTTGATGTGCTTTGTTGGTAAAGTAATTTGGCTTAACCAAATCAAGAGATTGCAAGATGAATTGTCGGTCGAGCAGAAGGAGCGAAATAACATGTCTCTGGAAATCTTCGTCCCATGAGTATTTGATTTCTGATTCTGCATCTGGGTCAGCTAAAGTTGGGTCGTCAAACATATCGTCCATTGGGCACTTCCTTTGTCTTATCTAATCTTGTTATCTAATCTTGTTATCCAAGCTTTATACCATAAACTTTAAGATGCGCCCACGCTTCTTCTTATCAACTTTCTCTTGTCGGCAAACTTATCTTAATGGTATGGCGTTTTTTGCCACTACCTCTGTAAGTATCACCAATTACCCAACCAGAAACTCCCGTCATCATCAAGGGAATAATAACTCTCAAGTTTGGTATAAGACGTGAATCATGCTCCGCTTTGTACCATGGCGTCCACAGAACTTCTTGTGTTTCCTCTTCTCTTGGGGAAGGGTCATCATGGTCCATGATCACAGCTTTGACACAATGAATCGTACTGTTGCCATCTTGCACGATTCCCATACTCCTCACAGGAAGAATTGGATCATACCCAGTTTCTTCTTTAAGCTCTCTTACCGCCGCTTTAAGAGGAGATTCATCATCTTCAACCTTACCACCGGGAAGATTTAACTTCCCTTTTTGCCATTCTGGTTTGTCTTTTAGAACCAAAAGAACATTGTCCTTCGAGTTCCCACGCTGCGTCCAAACAATCACATAGTTCTTCATAAAGAGTGTACCTTAAGCCATCGCCGACGTTAAAGTAGTTCTAGTCTAAACTATGTAATATATCAATAGAAAAAGCCCGGTGTAACCGGGCTTTTTCTTTAATTTTGCAAACCTACATTTTGGCAACTTTTAGTATCCTCTGATTGCCCGTCTTCTTAAGAGCATCAGAAACAATGGACAAGACTTCTATCAACTGTTGTTCGTCTTTGTCACTCAAACCATTCAGCCGCTTCTCAAAATTTTTGGGCTTCGAAGTTATTGAAAGTTGCAACTTTTGTAGATGACTAAAGACAGAATCCCCCGGCCTCACGGTGTCCTTTTTATAAGACAATGCTGCTTGAATTCCATCACTCGCCAAAATTTTCAAAGCTTGAGTGTTCTGGAGAAGACCCAGAATCTTAGGGGCTTGCTGGGGATTCTTTAACTTTCGAGCTTTTATCGCCTTGAAAATAAGCTCTTTCTTGGCTTTGTTTTTAGGGTCTTTCATGAACTTAGGAAAAGACTGACTAGAAGTTTTTACAATTTGGCGTAGCTGAGCCCAAGCACCAGCAATGTGCTGTGTCTTCTGAGACTTAGCATACTCACTTACTAAGGACAAGCTTGCCTTCCCAACATTGAACTTTTCTTTATCAATGCCTCTCAGTTCCATCATCTCTTCGTCTGTAAGACCTCTTCTCTTTTGCTCATCAATTATAAACTTCCACTCTGCAAACGAAGTCCAATGATTTCTTCCCACTGTCTTGCTGTGTATTGTAGAAATGTAATCTGCTCGATGATTCTCATCCATGTTCTCAGGGAAGATTTTAACAGGGACTTTATTGAACTTTCCCGGAAATTGTAAATTGAGAATACACAAAGCAAAAAATCTTCTATTACCTTCTCGTATTGTGAAATACCCTTCTTTGCCAGCCTTCTCAACAATTAAAGGTTCTAAGATTCCACCATTCTTTTTGATGTTTTCCATCAAGTGAATCATCTGAGGATCTTCGCTGTGAATTTTTTTGATTTCAGCTAACGTAAGCGGCTTGCCGCTCATTAAGAAAATTCCATGACGTGGATTCATTGCGTGTGACAGCAAAAAATCCAAACCAAGTAAATCATGCAGCAACTTAAACTCACTGCCATTCACATGAATCGATTCATCCTTCTTTCTTCTGCTCATCTTTTTGCACCTTTTTCTTTGGTCTACAAAGTTTGGAAATCTTATTCTTGACTTCCTTTGTAAAAGCCAAATCAGACGTGTTTAAGGCTCTTCTTTTGTCGTCTGTATCTGGCCAATTAGTAAAAAGCTCTTTCCAGCCTTCTTTGAACTGCTTGGGTCTTCCCTCAGAAATATCTGATTCTCTTGCTGTGTGAATCCTGTTCAAATAGCAACTTACCCAAATGTCATTAAGCTTAGAAGGAGTCTTTTCAAACGCCAATTTATCAGCAGCTATCTTAGCATACTGCTCTGACAATTCAATGCCAAGATATTTGCGACCCAAACGTCGAGCGGCGATCAAAGTTGTACCCGTTCCCGCAAAAGGATCGAAAACACTATCGCCTTCATCTGTGCAAAATAAGACAAGTCGCTCCATTAAGTGGACTGGAAGCTGACAAGGATGCTTGTCTTTGTATCTATCATGCTTACATCTATGAATGTCAGTCCACACATCACTGACCAGAGGTCCGAAAGGATGGATGGTATGTTTCTTACCGCCATAATCTTTCGTTAACAAATTACAATCTTTCTTATCCCTGCATCGTTTGTGAGGATATCTCATTTCATAAAATTTGCATTGTGATTCATCTTTCACATAATACAAAATTCCATAATGAGCAGGCTGTAAAGTGTTGCCCATGGGAGAAGTTGGAGCGTCCCAAGAAATCCAGTTCTTGAACGTCGCCAAGTCCGCTAAGTGACAAGTATACTGAACCAACCACTTTGGTATGTTGTGTAAGAAAATGCTGCCAGATGGCTTTGTGATCCGAACCATCTCTCCCATCCAATCAGCACACCAATCGAAATACTTATCCTCTTTTTTTGAGTCCTTATAGGAATCATATCCCTTGTCTAAGTTAAATGGAGGATCGGCAAATGACATATCAAAAGTGTCATTAGGGATACCTGCCATTTTCTCAAGACAATCACCCTGTAGTATTCTGTTTAGCCTCATCGAGCACCTCTTCCATGATTTGATGTATCTTAGTCTTAGAGATTCTTTTTTTCAATACATCTCTAACCACGAAACTAAAGAAAGCTAAAGCTTCTTCTTCTGTTGGGCCAAAACACATATCAAGCGACTCTGCGATTTTTGCAGCATCTCCGGGCCTTAAAGCCCAACCCGTTCCGCCGCCAACAAATATAGAGAGACAATCCACCTTTTCCATATCACTTGTCAAATGAGCCGTCTTATCACTAATAGAGCTACCAGTGGCATCTGGAAAAGAAGTCTCTATTGCCGTCATAGGAGCAACCGGCCTGCGTCCATTTACAAAAGGATGGTCAACAACATTATCCCATGTGCGACTGCCTTTGCAGATGGTTCTCTCCAACCACTCTACTCCACACACAGTCAAAACATCTGAATAATACTTCTGTATCATGAGTCCACGATGAGAAGTTCTACTTCCATTAAAGTGAGCACGAGTCTTTTGAAGCATGTGCCTCATTGGGACATCAGCACACTCAAGAAAGCACTCTTTACTACAACTACGAAGCCAAGGGTGCTGCTGCAAAATGTGTTCTGGCAGTCTATTGCCGTTAAACATAAGACGAACTATACCCGATATCTTAGGTATGTTTATTTCTTTTCCAGTCGTGACTCCTGACACAAAATCAGACCCGTGACTTTCATCAAAGTCTTTCCACATTTCATACCCAACCAAATCAGATATGAAATGATTGTATGTACCAAAGTTGTTTTTGCTCAACTTTGATATGAATGATTCCAATCCCGTTTTAGTCACGCTTTGAATTGCCATGAACATTGGAATTATTTTGTCAGGATTCCCATTGGCTTCTATCTTTGCCATGAATTCTGTTTCCCGACTGGAAAACTTCTTCATCAGCTTGCCAATATCTTTAGCCATCAGGACAGCCTTTGCTTCGTACCCATCAGGAATTGAAGCATATAACTCGCCCTGATTTGTGATCGCATCAAAGTTTTCTTGAAATGTTCTTAACTTCAGTTTGTTCTTTTTCATCGATCATCCCTTTAGAAGAAATCCTTCTTTGTTAAATTTGTTTTACTTCAACATGAGTGATGATCTTACAGATAATTATAGAATGTGCCAAGAGCAAGAATAAGAAACTTTTGGTCTTAAAGAAAAAGCCCCGCATAACAAGTGCTATACGGGGCTGGTGCAAAAATGTCTGCCGTGCATACTACACAGCAACAAAACTATATCAGAATGTTTTGTTACATGCAATATTACTTTACGGAACGGACGGCTCCTCCAAAGATGCCGTTTTTTTCAATCAATCCTTCTTTAGACAATCTAAAAATAACCTGTGTGATGATAATTCCACGACCGGTTTTGATTCTTTCTTTTCTACTCCTTTTTTTAGCTGTCTTTCCTTTTTTCTTTAGCAATCTTTCATCAACCTTTTCCCTGCTCTTGGCTACAGCAATAGCTTCATCCTCGTCAATATGATCGCCTAGCTCTTTTCGATCTATCCACTCAGAGGTAATTAAATTCATCCAATCTTTGTCGCTGTTACAAGCCACAGGGGTTGTCAATGCTTTTTCCACCGACCAACCGCTTCTCACCATCCGATGACGCAATGCGTCGTAAGATATTCCAAGTTTTTGACATTGTGGCGTTTCAAACCATTCTTGCAAAGTTTTCAATTGACCATCATGTTCGAAAAGATCAAGGACTGATCTTGGAGCTTCTCCTGATACTTCTTTCTTTGTTATCAATCCTTCTTTATCTTCCGAATAACCTTGTTTCTTCAACGACTTCATTGAATCACGAAACACCTTTTGTGACCCACGGTGCATATTTACGATGCCGCTATCTGTCTCTCCATCTGAACGCTCTGATGAGTACGTTCGTACTTTGTTATGAAGACGACTAGGGTGAATTCGATCTTTGATTTTTTCAACCACCCAATATTTATGAACACTCAAGCTGGTCAGCAAACCTTTATCTATGATTTGCTTAACCACTTGAGTATCAGCTATTTTTTTCGGCATCACTTAAGCCTTCGGAAAAGTTTTGACAAAAGATCGACTGATTCAGACATCATATCGTCTGCCATCATCTTCTTGAACTTCTTCTCTTCAATGCGATCACTCATTTTTGCGCATTTAACCAAAGACTCTTTCAAGATTATCTCAGGTGATCTCTTGCTACTCCTTTTACCGCCACCATTTTGAGTCCCATTGCTAGTGCTCCTCTTGTAACTCTCTTCCACTTTTTCAAGATAGGTAGCTTTAGCAGCCGATCCTTTTGAGCCATCGAGATAACTGTTGGAAACTTTCCTTACTTCTTTTGTGGGCAATGCAAATTTTACAGCCATTCGTCCGATTTTAACAGCAGCCTGTTCGTCAATCTTGCATATCTTACTGATAACATCGAAAGACCCATCATGCTGAATGTTGTCAACCTTTACACCCTTTGATGCCAAAATCTCTTTTACATCTTTAATACGACATTGCCGATTAAATGCTTCTGGGGCAATTCTGTATTTTTCAGCACTTTCAGATTTCTTCGGGAGTCTGGTTCCATTCTCCTCCGCACGATCTTTTGCACCGTAATATTGACGTACTGCCTTTTCAAGAACATCTTCCGCATTTTCACTGAGGCCAGTTGTGCGGCTGTTAAATATTCCCGCAATTTCATGTGCGTCTGGATGAGCAAATTTATAAACACCCTCTATGACTTCCACATTGTTGTGATCACATGCTGCATCTGTGTGGTTGCCATCTCCTTTGACCGGCTCACTACTCAAACTTTCATCTTTGAATAAAACAATTGCAGGAAACACATCTCCCTTTCTTATTCCATTCGAGTAACGATTAACCGTTGGTTCGTCCAATTTTTGCGAAACACGCACTTGAACATTTTTGCTGGCAATCTGATCAATCTCAGAACGCTTAAACGGCGATGGGTCAAATGTGTAAGTGAAATCCTCATCCCATTTGAAATCTTGGGGGCTAACCATGACACAGCCATTGTCTTCTAAAACAGATTCTTTTGTTTCACAAGCTCTCATTCTTACTGATTTTTTCTTAGGCATCTTAAAGTCCTTTTCAATTTTTCTTTAGTATCTACTATGTTTAGGGAGTGAACGACAGATCCAATCCTTATTTTTAAGATGCTATAGGATCTGTTAGAAAGATGCAAGGGTAATTTATGGAAATTTCTGACAGATTTTGGGGGGACATTAAAGAAAGCGCAGAAAAGCGTCAAATCCCCTTTATTATCACCACTTCAGATGCGTGGAAAGTTTTCTTAACACAAGAAAAACGCTGTGCCCTAACAGGTATGAAACTAGATTTCTCTTGTTTTGGATACCGTGGCACAGCGTCTTTAGACAGAGTGGATAGTAGTATGCCGTATGTTCGGCATAATATTCAATGGGTGTTCTCCCCGATAAACATAATGAAAGGATGTCATAATCAACATTATTTCAAACATCTATGTAAATTGGTTACAGAGAACGGATCAGTCACAGATTGATCATACCGCAACACCCAAATAATCAAACTCACTTAAACTAACAAGACCAGTTCGCCAACTTTTCTCACGAGTTATCTTCTTTCCTAGACTTTTCTGACTGTTCCACAAAATTTGTTTTGCATAAGTACAAAACTTAACGTCGAATCTAAGACTCGCTGATCGATCAGGTCGATCCTTTTTAGGAACATGCTTCTTGACCAGCCGGTCTAAGATAACCTCTTGGAACTCGCCAAACTTTTGACGATTTGCTCCATGACGACGGCGATCAAGCCAAAGTTGTTCAAGCTCTGCAAGAAGCTTCTTAATGAACTTTTCTTTAGCGTGATTATTCAATGATTCAAAGCAAGCCTCAATGTAAGTTTGCCTCTTGTAATAACTTCCTGCTCTCATTAAAGCTATTCGCATTTCTTGAACATCATCATCTGGGTCGTTGGTGTGATTGTTCTGTGAATTCTTCTTCTTCAGTTGCCACGCAGCATAGTGGGCCAAGTTTCCAAACTTCTTATCCAAAACTGCATACTCTTCTTCCGTGATTGGAAACTTGCTTACAATTGTTTCTAAGGTTTTCTTCTTCAATTTTCCTCCTGAAAGGGGTCATTTCCACAATGTTATCATATTCGACAACTTAAGTCCGAACTTAATTGCCACTTTCATAGACAAACCGGGGCACAGCACCGATTCGCTTTCTAAGGTATCTTTCACAGTTTGGTATGTTTGTTTAGCGGTGGGGATGTCACAGACTATTCCGTAACCATCATGTATAGAAAAAGCAAGCCGTGCCGTCTCACCGTCAAGGGATTTCCATAAAGCAATCAGCTTTTCCTGACAGACGGCTGCGGCTACGGCTTGCACGAATGTATTTCTGAATCGGTAAGATTCTCCTTCTGGGAATTTTCTTGGTCTACCAAAGTAATCTGTAACCACTCCACGCTTTGCATCTCTTTGTTTTTCAAGCATAAAATGAGTGGCCGTAGGGAAGTTGCTTCTAATCCTTTGGAATAACTCTGCCCCTACGGACTCACCCACGTCGAGGTTTGCAGCGAGTCCTTTAGGTCCGCATCCATACATCACCGGAAGGAACATCTTCTTTGATATTGTTCTTTTCTTATCTGTGTCACATTTATCTCCAGTGACAATTTCATAAATTGCTCGGTGAAGGTCTTCACCAGAGTCTAAGATTTTCTTAATTTGCTCATCTCCAGACAACCATTGCAAAACTGCAACTTCACATGACATAAAGTCAGCAGTACAAAGACGCTTATCGTCCCCTCTTGGTATCAATGATTCTCTTACATCTGGCCCCATGTTGTGAGGCAGATAACTGTTGGAATATTTCTTTAGACAATTCAAACGCCCATTTGTCTGCCCTTCGATTTCGTAGTAAGGATATACAGGTTTTCTTGATGTTTCATCAAGTAATGGAGTTGTCTCTATTGCGGGTAAAACCCGGAGAGCCAACGGTAAGTGAACTGCCATGTAAAGCTTCTGCCAGTTTTTGTGCTGGACTGCTAGCTTCGTTCTATTTATGGCTTCAACTGCATTTTCTGGGCGATTTTTTCTTACTCCCTGAAAATTTTCTATGATCTTGAGATCAATGATGTTCACAGTCGGCTTTACAAATTTTGGATTGAAAGCCCTGAGATATGTGTAAAGGGACTTAATTCCCCAGACATAAAGACGGTCAACACGCTCTTTGTTGAAGAGTGTTCCGTTAAATAAACTCATCACAGATGCAATGTTATTTGAGTCTACTTCGATTTCTAGCTTTTGTTTCAAACTCCACACCAAAATCCTAAATGATGAACGATCTGTAAAATCCGGCACCTCTGGCTCAGTCCTCATGAAGATCGACTTCTGACCTTCGAGGAGATCCGCTAACTGCCATGATGTGTCATACATGTTCATGGCCCGATACTAACCGAAACACTCAAATGCGCCTATCTCTCTTTCAAAAAACCTTCTTTAATCTCATTCGATATGTCGGCGCATAAGGGATGCTATGGTTAATGATCTAAGTAAAAGTAATTACTATAAACTTTGAGTCAAAAAAGTAATAAGGGGCGACTCGAAGCGCAGCATTACCTTGAACATCGAGGGGAGTAAAAATCACCCAAGATGCACTTGATCACAACCCTATCCCGGTTGCGTCCAATGGTAAACTTCGAATTTATGGCCTGCTAACCTAATCCCTTGTTGTGACTACCACCAAGTCGCTTTTTAAGCCACACAACAATCCATAGCATCAGTGGTGAGGGATTTAAGGCACACCTCGGCCCGAGACAACACAAGATCCTTCGTCTTGTGCAGGTTGCCAGTAAGACCTACCCGGCTCCCATGGTTTTTTACATCAAAACTCAATCTAGGCGTTTACCTTAGCCAGAGAAAATTCTGAGGGAGAATTGGTTTCTCCTTACCAGTTGTATTCCAGTTATCGGTAAGTCTACCAAATTTCTTTACTTACTGCAATACCTCTTACAGAAAAATGGGCTTGGCGCATGGAATATTTTCTGTAAGATGGGAATGTCTTGACTATCAACCGGTAAATACTACATGGAACAAAATCCCGTGAGAACAGATGCCATTTTTCAATGGAATATGACAAATGCCGAATCTGAAACATTCAATCTGGCTTGTATTTATGAAGCCCAATTCTTGAGACTTTTCAAAGGATTCAAGAATTTCGGTGGCGAGTTCAGAAGAAACACTTTACCAAAAAGAAGTGATCCACGGAAGTCCTTGTTGTTTAAGCATTGTTGGAAGCTCCGTCGAGAAACTCGGGGGTTGCTAGAACCACATCAATACAAAAGATACATCGTTGCAAATCTTTCGATTTTAAAGTTGAATTATCTTAAACATGATGGTTCAGTTCGGGTTGAGCCAAATTCAATTTGCGGAGATGGAGCTTGGATGAGATGGAAGATGTTTGAAAGATGGTGCAAAGATAAAGACACAGATGTAAGTTCCGAACCACCAGCACCTTCCGTCGCAAATACAGATGTCAAAGTGATAATTGAGATTGACAGGACTAAGAAGTTTCTGTATGAAAGATGCGAAGGCGAACCAACTCAAGAGAAGATTTCAAATTTTTTCGAAAGTGGTGTCTTTAAGTTTTGGACGATGACCGAAAAAGTCTCCAAATTTTACATTGTCTTGTCTCCATTCGTAGATCAAGCATGTAACCTTGAGGAGTTCTCAGATTCATGTTCCTTTGACCCAATACTATTTCGACAAAAAGTCACAGACGAAGTAAAGGATTACTTCAAGTATGAGTATACTCACGAATACAACGAGCCGACGACAGCGTGATTCGTATCGAGAAAGCATGGATGCTCTTCGCAGAAGATATCTCGGAGATCATCAATCTATTTGGAAACTTGATGCCAAGTTAGTGCCTGCTTTTGTTGTTCCTGTGACGCATCCAACAATCATGGCTGGATCAGAAAACGATCTTTATGGATCAGAGTTTAGATCAATTAAAGCACCTGAACTTTATGGTCTTATAAGAAGTCATGTCGTTGAGAATGTATTGGTGTGCGAAACACTTCCAG
>Ga0209657_1001528_pt1 | contig 13899 bp, 20 predicted proteins | sample SaaInlV_100m_DNA_FD_184650 | JGI IMG/M metagenome (GOLD analysis project Ga0209657, IMG submission 184650) | Marine microbial communities from expanding oxygen minimum zones in the Saanich Inlet - SI037_S3LV_100m_DNA (SPAdes) (version 2) | ecosystem: Environmental > Aquatic > Marine > Intertidal... | reverse complement strand
TCTGACCAGATAACATCTATACAATGGAATCAACTAGATGCAGGAGATTATGCAGCAGGTGCAGAGTTAAGGGTATGGGGTTCTGACTAATGGCTTGGGGAAAGAACGGAACACCTGATACTTTAACAAGTGCAGGAGATACATTGGAAATATCTGATTTAAGTGCAAACAATTTCATTCAATTACTCAATCATAAATTAGTTGATAATAACTTACCACAAATTAATTTTAGAGTTGGAACAGGTTCAGTAGATACAGGCAGTAATTATGCGTATAGAAGAAATAGACATGGAACTGAAGGAACAGGTGGAAATGTAGCATTTGTTCAAACCGAAGCCCTAGTTGGAATTGGAACCCCTTCTATGAATATTACATATATTTGTAACATAGCCGGAGAAGAAACATTAACTATGAATGAGAATATTAATGCAAATACGGCAGGAGCAGGAACAGCACCCGCAAGACAGGAAACTGTTGGTAAATGGGCAACAACAACACAAATTGATACTGTTCATTATGTCAACACAAATACAGGAGATATGGGTGTTGATTCAAACCTTAGTGCTTTAGGAGCAGACTAATGGAATATTGGGAGGGAATCAATCAAGGGGATGATTATATGTGTGACAGATGTAACGTAGCCAAGTTAAGTGAATATGAATTTTATAACAATGTAAGAGATATTGTTGATTCAGAAGATAAAATGAGATATTGTGATGAGTGTCGTAATTATATTAATCTTCAAACTTGGACAGACAAACAAGGAAATAAACATACACTTCGCTCTGAAAGAATAATTGAACACGTTTGACAGATACAATCCAACTGGAAAGTGGATTAGGCGACTATCTTCTTGAAGATGGCTCTGGGGTATTACTCATTGACCAACGTGTAGAAGTCAAGTCGTCAACCATACAAATATCAGAATCAAAGGATCCAGAGTTTGACCTATACCTAATTGAAGACGGATCAGGAGCAATAAAACTGGAGAGTGGACTGGGATATTATAAAATAAACGCACCTATCAGTAACGTGACAGATACCGTTGGCACGACAGAATCAGTCAATCGTGTAAGGGCATTAAAGAAGGAAATTAATGACATAATTGGCTTAACTGAATCAAGTAACAGGTTAAGAAGCCAGGTGAGGAACCTTGCAGATACGGTAGGAATTACAGAATCATTCAACAGGATAAGAACACAAGTAAGGAATCTAACTGACACAGTTGGATTAACTGAATCAGATAATCATAATATCGGACTCTCACGAACTGCTGACGATACAGTTGGTGTTGTGGAAGTATTCAACAGGCTAAGGAGTCAAATAAGAAACGTATTAGATACGGTTGGAGCAGTTGAATCATCTAACAGGGATAGGACATTCTCAAAGACCGTCACCACAGATACCGTTGGCATATCAGATGTTACAAATAATACATCATCAGAATTTGAATTTTTGCTAGAAGATGGCTCAGGCAACCTATATCTTGAAGATGGAAGTGGAAACTATCTCCAAGACCTGTTACAGATAGTAATCAATGATACGGTTGGAGTGACTGAGAGCAAGGAGAGAATAGGACAACTGTTCAAGAATCTCACCAGCACCATTGGAATTACGGAAGCATCAGAAAAGGTCTTTGTGCTTATCTATGTCATAAAGAACGCAGTTGACACCATTGGCATTACGGAGGCAAGTGAGAGGGTTAACAAACTTGTATCTAAAATCATTTCCTCAACAATGGGAATAACGGAGGCTTCACAGAATCTAAACATAATAATTAAAAATATTGCAGATACGGTAGGACTTACAACCCTGGCAAACGTGGCTACAGGATTTGTCAAGATTGCCACCCAGTTTATCGTGTCAGTAGAAACGTCATTAAACAAACTGTTAACAGACGTTAACGTATATGCCCTTGAAGACGGTTCGGGCAATTATCTCAACGAAGATGGTGCAGGATACTATCAAATAGACCAGCTTCTCATAGTAAAAATACAAAACTCAATAATGAATCTGACGGAAGCATCAGAGAAATTCTTGGGTGGATTAAAGAATATCACCGATCAGGTCAACGTGGTTGAGACATTCAACAGGCTAAGAGACATGGTAAGGAACTTTAGTGTAACAGTTGGAGTAACGGAAGCCAGTAACAGATTAGGCGTACTCATCAGAAATTTCAGCACTACAGTTGGCATAACAGGCGTATCAAGCAGGGCGTTTAACCTATTGAGAAACATATCCAGTGACGTAGGAATCACAGAAGCAAACAACAAGATTAGAGGATTTACCAAGATACTAAATGACATTATGCAACTTACTGAATCAAAGAACTATGTAACAGGAATAGTCAAATATATTTCAGATACGGTTGGACTTGTAGCAACATCATTACAGATTAGACTAATAGCATTTACAGTTAATACAGGTGACTTTATAGCATTAAGCCTAATTGATCTAAGCAACTTTATCACTTCAACACAGCAAGATACAGGTGACATGATAGGATTTACTTCTTTTGACGCAGGGGATATGAATGTAGATAATGGCTAACGGAACTCAAATTACTATCCAATCAGAAGATGTTGGAACTATAATTAAGGGAACAGCCAAGTCAAGATCAGGCAGTACAGATAGTGTAATCGACCTTAATGACGTAACTGCAATTACAATATACCTTCGTGATCCTGATGGCGAATTAACTGACCATACAGCCACAGCAACAAACGTAGATGGTGGCACAGATGGAATATGGTCATTTACAACCTCATCTGCTATATTCTCAAGGAATCCTGGCATTTGGTATATCCAGGCTAAATACTCACTGGCAGGAGGTGTCATATATTATTCAAACATCAAGACCTTATCTGTTGGTGAAACGTTACTTTGACCACAGTGGATTTATTTGCAATCAAGGAAAGAATCGTTGATATTTTAAAATCAGATACAACAAACTTGTGGGATTCTACTCCAAGTGATAAGACCAAATTCAGAAAGATTGAGGCAGGATCTCCTAGTCCAAAAGCAATACAAGAGCCACCTTTGCCACGTTTATGGGTGACATCTGATGATGTTGTAGCCAATGTATCTCATGTGGCAGTAGTAGAAAATAACATACATCTAGGTGATGAATATGATATTAGGATTAAAATTCTCTTTGTAGTTGAGGCAAAAGATGGATCAAAGACAGAGGAAGATATTGACGATTTTACAAAATCAATCATTGAAAAATTAGAAGGTAATTATGATTTGAGGGCCGTTGGTGGTGCTGAGTCTACAAGACTGGCAGAGGCATCACAAGTAATACAGATCATGGACCTACCAGCTATGTTCAAAGGTGACAGGGTTAAAGGTAGGGCCATAAAATTCAAAGTTTTAGTTAGAGTATAAATTACTTCTATTATCACAATAATCAGATTAATGATACATGGCTAATCTTGGTGAAATTACTGAAATAGTTAATGCTTCTGAATTGACCTTAGAAGTGGGATCTGATAATTACATACTATTAACTAATCTTAGTCTTCACATCGGAAGACCTGAAGATCGAATTGCCACAACAGATGGTGGAGCATTATTTACTTACGGCAAAGGGGATAATTATTTTACAGCAACTCTTTTAGTATCAACACCTGAATTATCATCATTAAACACATTAGGTCAAATTGATTCTGATGGGGATATGACTTCAACTGCCTGGAAGATAGTAGCAAAGGATGTGGCAGGAGCAACTAAAACCTTTGCAGCTACAGGCGTACTAAGAGAGTATGATATTTCAAAACCAGCAGAAGGCAAGGTCAGTATTGATATTTTTGTACGCATTACAGGTGACGATATAACAATATCTTAGGTGATTTAATTGGCTTCTTTAAGTGAATTAATCAATGGCATGATCCGTAGAATGTTAGAGGATTCTGAATATACGTCAGCTAGCCCTGGTCATACAAATTATCTTCAAGCTATCAATGCAGAGGAGAATCCTGATCTAGAATCCGAAGTCAAAAAACTATTAGTCGATAACGACAAAACAAACAAACCTAACGGTTTCATTAAAACAGATGACGGCAAGGACAAGTCTCAAGAAAAAACAATAACATCATTAACAAAGAAAATGGACCTATTTGATAAGGGAAATATGGGAGAAATTCAATCCATGACGTCAGCACAATTTGGCAATGTCAGGGCATTGGCAACAAACCCTGTCCAATTTATGATGGGAACCGTGTTTAAAAAACTGGCAAAAGGTGCTGGAATTATCGGTCTTGCATTAATCATAATGGAGGCTGTCAAATTTATCATAAACGAATTATTGAAACCAGGCAGAATGCTGGACAGAAGATTCAAGAGAGATATTGAACGTGAAATCTTTGCCTTTAGAAGCAGGGAGGAAAAACAGAAACTAAGGCAAGGATTTAGTAATATCATTGTAACATCAATAGGTGGGTTGAGAGGTGGAGCTGGACAAATAGTATCAACGAGAGGTTTAAGTGCTACAGGACAAATAGATAGGTATATGGATTCAGCATTTACACAGCCTGGAACGAGTGGGGTGTCAACAGGAACAGATTTAAAGACTAAGGTAGGGAAACCAGGAAGAGTGTTTAATCAATAATGGCAGGAGAAAACGCATACATCTGGCAAGTACAAGCCAGTGCCGCAAACGGACAACGTGCAACAGCAGGGACAACACACACTCAATCATTTAACAATACAACAAAAGTGCCATCAGGCGGTGCATATATTGAAGATATAGCAATAGAGTTTAGACGTTCAATCCCAGAAAATGCCTCAGTAGATGCAAACAATAACGAGATCCAAGACATGGGTATTGAGGGACTGGACATTATTATCAGGGGTGTCAGTGGCAATGCCGATTATGACGATGCCGCAAACTTGGCTAACAAGTTTAGCAAGTGGCTACAAGACGGTAACACCGTGACAGGTTATACCAAAGGCAGATATGGCTTACAGCTAGACAACGCACCTCAATGGAATGTTATACCAACATCAACTTACGGTTATCATATTAGGTCAGTCAGTTTTAGATATATTGGAGAAAAGAAAGACCTTGTTGAATACACTATCGCAATAGCACTAGGTGGGGATTTAAACTCTGCCATCTAATTATACGAGTCTCACTGTTACATGGTATGATGAATCCGACAACTATTCTACCACAGCAAACATAACACCTGACATATCAGCATTGCCATTATTCACAGATGCTGGAACAGGGGAGGTAAATGAAGCCATGATCACACTCAGGGCATTAAACGGATTATACATCACGAGTGGTAATATTATAGAAAAAAGGGACAGGATCAGAATACAGGTCACGGATTTGGGTAGTAACAATTATGATAGATTTTTTGAAATAATATCATTATCCCCATCACAGGATAAGAATCAAGGTGGCACGTTATTGACCATTGAATGTTTAGGTATTGAATACCATACACAACAGATTCATTTCACAAAGCCGTTTTATTTTGCAAGTGGTAAAACCGTAGCAGATGATATAGGAGAAATATATGAAGAAAACAGAGGCAGTAGACAGCCAGAATTAATAAACAACGATACAGTTTGGAATGGAACAGTAGGTAACGATTTACCAGCATGGACCTATAACAATTATGACTATGGATTAAACGAGGAAACAATCTATAACAGATATATGGATTTGGTGGATAAATTTGGTGCATCAGTATCGGCAGGTGGAGCTTTGACTTTCTATGAGTTGTCTTTTATTGCTGATGCTATTGATACAATTAAACTCAGATTAAGAACGTCTGGAGACAATACTCCAAGTGTAACAATTAAAAATGCAAAGGTAACTAATCCTAAAACAGTCGGATCCCAAGAAGCCCAAATAACATCAGAAACAGGAACTAACTTACTCTCATGGGGATCTCCTGATCATGGCAGTTTGCCTGTAGAATTTAGCCGATATGATTCTCAAGTGATACAGTTTGGATTCAGACCTGAATATGATGCCAGTGTTTCTTATGCACTCGGTGCCAAAGTACAAGTAAGACAGGCAAATGGCAGAGGGAAACACTATGAATCCCAAGTGATAAACAATCAAGGCAATACGCCACCAACTTCAGGAAACACAAGCTATTGGAATAGGATAGACATGGCTGAGGAATTTGGTAACACAATCCAATACTCCCCCTGGACAGATGACAAAGCTGGACTGTGGAAGAATATGGGAGGAGATCCAGATAACAACAACGGTGGAAAATGTATGTGGGATCATAATCTTGTGATATGGGATGAGAATTTCTTTAGGACTTGGGTGGATGTAAGAGCAAATACTGATGCACAATTAGATGTGTTTGCTGATAATGGAACTGACGATGAAGGTTATTCTTATGACTTAACTAAGGATGGATTTCCAAGAGGATTTAGGGTATTGGTAATTAATAATTCAGCAACTTATTCAAGTCATACAGCTTCAAGTAGTGCGTCAGGAGATTTGTCAGCGTTTGCAAACCAAATAGTAGAATGGAACGGATCAAAATGGGTAACTAAATACTCATTTATAGCTGCAAACGATCAAGTGCAAGTTGCAGTTATTGATGAAGGTAAGATGTATGAAGGTGATGATTTTGGCACAACAGCAACTTGGAAAGATATATCAGCCACCAAGTTTGCAAACGACTGCTTCCACCCATTTAACTCTGTTACCAATGTTCCTGGAGTGGATCATATTAACGGAACACCCAGAAGTGCAGTTACAGATTCAACAACATATCCAGACATAACTAAGATTGGTGGCACGTTTGCCAAAAATATTGACTCGGCCCTAAAGTTTAATTATACATGGGGAAACATAGCAGATACCGTAGCCAGTCATTCAGATCCTTCTGGCAGTTTTTACAAGCGTGGTGCATGGGCTTGTTTCCGAGTGCCATTCCCAAACAACACATACAATGCAACTACCGAAGGTGTAGGTGGTCTTTACGGAGGTGGATCAACTGCTAGAGCAACACCATCAACAACCACAGAACCAGCAACCATTGATATACAAAATACCCATTTAACACACGATGGCAAAAGAGGATTCAATCAGGGAGGCAGTACGGAAGATTTAGGACAAATTAGTGCCATAGCATTTATGACAAAGTTGACCAAAAACTCTGGCACCGACTTGGATGCCAATCACAGAATGAGATGCTTTATGATTGACACATCAGACAACGTGGTTTATTCGGACTATGAGATAGAGTTTAGCAACCACTGGCAAGATGTAAGGTTGCCAATATCATCATTTAAAGTGTATAGAGGCAGACGACCAGCAGATGGTGTAGAGAGAGGATTTACATTAATCCCACCAAAGGATTTAGAAATTATTAATATATTTGAATGGAGAAATGTCAAGTTTATCGGTATAGAATGGCTTACATCTTACGATAAATTTGGCAGATTTAATCCAACATCATCTATATTAGATGATGAAAATGTTACAACAACTTTTGAAACATTATTTGGTGGCGATGTGGATTTATTTATTGATGCCTTCAGATTTATCAAGCCATTATTAGTGACAAGTGGACAGAATACAACAATCAATCTAGAACCTGTATTCATTCAAAGACCTGATATTACAGTATATGACCAACTGCTCAACGATGCAAAGTCACAGCTAGAGATAGAAAAATTCCAGCACAGAGAATACAACTTAGAAACATCAGGTGATGATGTATTTGATATTGACTTTGGTGACTCTTTCTTATTTGAAAATGAGGATCTGGTAAAAGTGGACTCACCTAATTCCAATGAAACATCTAATAAAATTGAATTGACAGCCAAACGAATAGAATACAGTATCACCAAGCCGCCAACAGGAATCGGTGGTTTAAAACGAAGGATTAAGGGAGTTAAGATCTTTACATAATGGGTAAACCAAGAAGCGTATTTAATCGTGATTCTGATATAGAAAGAACACAAGCCAAGCAATACGCACAAGCCAGACAGGATATTACAGGTATGTCCTCAACGTTCAGAGGTATGCCTGTCAACGCACCACAGGTATCAGGTGGTCAAACCGATAGAGTCGGACAAGATACGTTAAAAACAAAAACAATGTATCTGAACAGTTTAAGAGTCGATAGTATAACAAGGGTGGATCTGGCAACGGTATCAGGCGGTGCAGGTATCACAAGCACAGTGGCATCAGGTCAATTTTTAGATTTCAAGGTAGGATCAACATCACTCCTAAACATAGGACCGACTAACGTAACTTTCAAAAACACAGTGTTGGCACCAGCCATTGATTTTGGAACAGCGGCAAGTACAATAGGCACAGTCTATGCAGATGCCGTAACTGTAACAGAAGATCTAACAGTGTCAGGAGATGTAATTTTAGGTAACTCAACAGCATCAGATACAATACAGATAGATGGATTATTTACAGCTCAATTAAACATCAATGGACAAGATATGTTTTTTGATGTTGACAGAGACAGTAAAATTTATTCAGGCTCAGACGACTCCATTAAAATTGTTACAGGTGGAACCTTACGGGTAGAATTTAACAACAGTGGCATAGGTCTTAATGACGACCTTTACTTGGAAGGCAATGTATTTTATCTGGACTCTGATCAGGACACAAGCATACACTCAACCACAGACGACAGCATACAGGTGTCCACAGGTGGAAGCGTAAGACTGGCAGTAAATAACGTAGGAACTACCGTGTCTGGAACTTTGCTAGCTGCCACAACTTTTCAGGCTTATGGGAACGTACTGCTTGATAGTGATACAACATTAGGCACATATAGTGGTGGGCATGAAGTTAATTTAAATGCAAAATTAGATTTTAGAGATCACACAAATTCTACAAATCAAACTGCCAGTGATTCAGATGGATATATCGAGATACTTGTAGGTGGGTTAGCCAAGAAACTATACTATTACTAAACATAATCTTTAAATCAATCCATTATAAATAAAATCATGCCAACAATAATAGACATGGTTGACTATATAATAGCCTTGAAGCAACAGGTCCAGCAATTACAAGCCCAACTCGATCATTTAAATAAACCAAAAAAATAGGTAAACCGTGAGTCAATTACCTTTATGGAAAATTAAATGCGTTAAATGTAAATCTGAATTTTACCAGGACAGATCGACCATTAGAAATTGTGATAACTGTCGTTTCAAATGTAGCAAAGAATCTCGTGAAAAATATAATGAAAAGAGGCGAGAGAGAAAATCAGGTGATAAAAATAAGGTGTAAACTATGTGGCAAAGCAAACCATACAAAAAGTAAAAATATAGCACATTCTTGGGTTCATTCACAGCACTGTGGACCATGCCATTTTCTGGGAAGCCGCACAGCGTATAATAATTTAGAAGTATATCTGGATAATAAAAAAAAGATAGGTAACTTACAAAGCAGATTGTATTATATTGAAAACAAAACAAAACACAACAAGAAAAGGAAAACATACAAACGTCAAGCCTGGAAAGATAGAAAAGACAATCCAAAAAATATGACGACAAGTATTAAATAAAAGGAAAGTGTCTAAACGACAATGCCAAAAAATCCACCAAAAGTAAAAGGATCAACAGGACCTTGCTGGAAATGTGGAACAGCGATCACCTACAATGAAAAAGAGTATAATGGACAAATATCACTCCAATGGCAGGGAGTAGATAACACAGCCCATTACAAAAAAGTAGGCGAGGATTTTGTTTGTAAAACAAGTTTCACACCACAGGCAAGTACACCATCTATTGCACAACAGTTGACAGATCATATTGTTAACTGGATTCCAATGTCAGATGATGATAAATCAGATGATATGAACGAACTTGTGCTAGGACTCAAAACAATGAGATCACTGGCATACGGAGATGCAAAAGATATGCATCCAGACATGAACGAAAATTCAAACACGTTTGGACAAATAGTAAATGCTGGTATAACACACCTGATTGAACTGGCTAAGGTCAAAGCCATAAAGGAGAAAAAGAAATGACCACCCTAATTTTTTCTAATGCAGACTATTACAAAAATGAAAAATTCCAGGAACTTATGAGGAAATGGAATGGACTTAATGATTACAAAGATTGTAATCCAGAAGTGTATGAAGAAATCGTAGAGAATTTAAAGAATGAATTTTATAGAATTTCTAACGAGTGGTTATTCTCATTAGACGGCACAAATATAGATAATTATAGCTCGTTAGCCTGGAAAGTAGGACTTGAATGACGATGCCACAGACATTATGGCATACCTTGCTTTAGCGTTTTTTGAAAACAGATGCTTTGTAACACATGAAAAATTCAAGCGTAGAGGGTTTGTCATTCATCACCTGTGGTATCTAGAGGATGGCAAGGATGTAACAAGGGGCCAATATCCCAAAGGGGAGAAAGGTCGTCAGGCATACATCAAGGCATTAAGACCAATGGTAGAAAAAGAGCCAGAAAGATTCATGCTGATAAAGAACGGTATTCATACTAGAATGGACCATGTGAGAAATGGTTTAACCCGATTGAAAAAAGAGAACTTTGAAAGGCTAGTGATCGCTGTCAGAATGACACAGAAAACCAAGAGAAAATATAATAAACGCAAAAGGAAAAACAAGTCATGATAATAGAATCTAATATTAATAAAAATGGATTAAGAGTGAATTTTTACACTTCATATAAAACACATAATTTTTGTGGCAAATGTGACGATGGTCATAAAAAAGGCTGGATGTTGAAAAAAGACACTCCTGGCGTTTACTGCCCTAAATGTGGATATAAACTTAGAACAAAAGCCAAGTATAATAAAACACAGTATGAGGGTATCAGATACTAATGCAAGGTCAATGTAAGGGATACTGTGGCACACCCAAATTCAAAGAGGAATATATCACCACAAGAATACTCAGAAACTCATTCAGAAACGGATATTTTAGATGTAGACAATGCGATTATTTTATCAAGGGATTAACCAAATGTCCATGTTGTGGAATAAGATTAGCTACTGGACCAAGAAATGCAAAGTTTAAAAGATTATTAAAGATGGATGTTGGTCGTTACTGATGGATATAACACAGGCTGATCTAGCGATCTTAACAGAAATAGATGAGAAAATAAAATATTTTGAGAAACGTATAGCAGAACTTAAGGCTGAGAAAAGATATTTTTACAACAAAGGAGATTCTTACCGTTAAGCTGTTAAGCTTATCATGTGGTTATTATGTCAGATATTATCTCATTTAAATACTCAGGCGACAAGGATCGTTACAATAAATTCAAAGCAGGTAAAATGAGCAAGGGTATTACTATGGAGGAAGCCTTTAGTAAATACATTGATCAGGAATTGATCTTAGATTATGCCAGTGAAAATGATGATAATAAGACAGCCTCAAAACACGCTGATGATTTAAAAGAGGCAATAATGGAGACTGATTTATCCAATGTATTAGTAAATGGATCATATAATCTTCAAGTTAACAATATTGATTTTATTCAAGCCGCATCGCATGATCTGAGCAAGAGGGTTATCAATGCCGTTCATAATGCCATCGCATCATATTCTGTCAAAAGATGGGCAACAAGCAAAGTTAACAATATGGCCCCTGATGAATTGGATGAAAGAATAGAGAACATAGCAGGAGGAGCAGAACGAACTAAAGAAACCATAATTAAACAAGAAATAACAAAATATTATCTCAGTGATTTATCAAAATTTTATGAGAGAGTTGACAGTGTTAAAGTCACCTATACTTGTGCCATTCCAGTAATTACTTTATCCGATCTGAGGGAAAAGGACCTGGGTAATGTGGTTCAATTTGACTGTATAATTATAGGTCCAACTCCAAAAAAGTTAGATATTGAAACAGGCAAATACATTCAGAATATATTAATCCAGGAGACAGAATCTAAAGCCAGAAATAATAATCCAGTTATGATCAAAGCAATACTTCATGGTGACGACACTAACAATATTGCCACAGGTCAAACTAAACGATTTATCGGTGTCTATACGACTCAGGAGCCTAAGAACGGTGCAAAGGTAGAAGCAGAGAAAACATTGGTAATTGATACCATGTCCATTCAGGACCTGGAAGAACAAGCTGAGGTGGAATTAACACAACAGGAATTAAAAGTGGCTAAAGAATTTGCACAAACAGAAGAAGAAGATTATATTAAAAAATTAATTGCTTCATTCTGTCCTAAAATATACGGTAGGGAATTAGAGAAAAAGGCATTATACTTGGCTCTATTAGGTGGATCAGATTTTGATGGGTATAGAAAAGAATCTCATTTAATGCTGGTAGGTGAAGCTGATACAGGCAAGTCAGAAATGGTCAAGTTTGCCAATGAAGTAGCCAGTAAATCATCTATGATAGACGGTAGTAATTCGACAGGAGTAGGGATATTGTTTGCACTAGACGAGTATGACGGTATGAAAATCCTTAGACAGGGAGCCATGATCACAAACAATGGTGGTCATTTAATGGTAGATGAATATGACAAAATGCCAAAGCAGGAACAGAAGAAACTAAACATCGCTATGGAACAGCAACGTGCCAAGTATAACAAAGGAGGTCATCAGGGGGATGCTGAATGTAAAACCACAGTCATTGCAAGTTGTAACCCAGAAGCAGAAAGGTGGAATGAGAGTAAGGATCTGATAGATAACTTACCCTTTGATGCTTCAACAATATCTAGGTTTGACTTGATGATTAGATTAAAACATGATTCTAGTGAGAATGAAATTAGAGCCAAGATGTTACATATATCTAAAAACAAGAGAGGTGATATTGAACAGGTGGCAAACCCAAAATGGGTAAAAGGATTATTGAATTACCTAAGAAAACTGAAACCTATATTCACTCCTGAAGCAGAGGAATTACTGATAGATAAATTTGTAGAATTTACCCAGATAGAACAGCCAGATGGATCACTGCAAATACAAACAAGACAGATGGAGGGTATTCAAAGGTTATGTGAAGCATGGTCTAAACTACTATTCAAGACAGAAATTGACACAGAAATGGTAGAGGATGTGATTAAATTCTACCAGGAATGTCTATGCACTCTTGGAATGAATGTCGCTAAAGGCATTAGCCAGATGGACCTACGAGGACACAGTACAAACAAGGAGGTATATTTTGAGGACTGTTTTAGAAGCTTGGCAAAACTTAACGAAGAGGGCCATGTGTTTATTCATGATCTCGCTGAGGAACTCTTGAAGAACGTTAAAATGTTTTATAGTGACGACATGATTATCAGATATGTTGAAGCAAGGAAGGTTAAAGGCTGGTTGTATGAGCCAAAGGTGGGGGTGTTGAAGCGACAATGACACTAGATCACGTTGAAGATGATTATAATTTCAGGCAATTAAAATATCAAGTTGAAGATTTAACAAATATTGTGAAAAAATTACAACAGGAAATTAAGGATCTAAAAAAGAAATGATGAACAAATGTAAAAAATGTGACCAAGAAAAAGACTTTGTTGTAAATAAAGTGTTTCATGATATTGACTTATGTAGTGATTGTGTCTATGGGTTGGTGAGAAAAAATGAGGAATAAGAAATTTTGCAGGGGTTGCAGGGTAGAGTTGTTAATTGAATCTCAAAGAAGGATAGGGAAATGTCCTGAATGTGAATTAGAATAATGGGATTCTTTACTAATTTTATCAAGGGGTTAAAGAAATCCTTTGATGGCAAAGATCATCTAAGGGAAATATACCAATGTGTTATGTGTGGCAAACCAAGTTTTAGTGCATGGTGTCAAATGTGTGAGTTGGAATTTAAGTATAGGATTGACAGAGAAAATGCCAAGAGGTAAGCAATCAGGCATAGCCTATGGTCAAAAGAAACAGTATGGTCAATCAGATACAGCACAGCTTATAGAAATAGCCTCATACATAAGAAAAAAATACAAA